>Ga0316219_1000451_pt1 | contig 56346 bp, 47 predicted proteins | sample TBH18003PmetaG_FD_203635 | JGI IMG/M metagenome (GOLD analysis project Ga0316219, IMG submission 203635) | Freshwater microbial communities from Trout Bog Lake, Wisconsin, USA - TBH18003P | ecosystem: Environmental > Aquatic > Freshwater > Lake > Hypolimnion/Profundal zone | place: USA...
TTTGGTTCAGGGTAATTCAGAATCTCTGCCTGAGAGTTCTTATTTGTCACCTTGATGGTGGCAATGGATTTCACTTCAAAATCCTTGCCGGTTTCGATGAGTTTATTATCCAGCAGATATTCGGTCATCATCCAGAAATTGGACAGTGATTCGCTTGAGGAAATCTGCACGGAAAGTTCGGTGATCATGATCTTTGCCTGGTGGTAGATCTCATCGAATGTGAAATTGAGCTCCAGGGGCAGCATGGACTTAAGAACGATCTGAACCGGAGCAAGTATGATGCAGAAATTCCTCACTAGTCGTTCTTCGAACTGTTTGCCTTCCCGGGTAAGTTCATCCTTGATTTGATCCATCAGGAAAGAAAAGGCCATGCTGAACCCTTGATCAATCTCTTTGCGGTATGTAAGGATTTCTCCAATCAGGCTGCTCAAGCCTCTCTGTTCATAGCCTTTCAGTTCGTCATAACGGGCGAGCTGCTCGGCAGAATAGATCTTCCGTATGAATGCAAGCAGGATGGACCGGGTAAACAGGGCATTGTCATCGGTTGTTGGCAGGTATTGACCGCTGATGACGGATGAACCGTTGACTTTGGTTACTTCTGTGCGGTTATCCCTGGTCATTTTCCCTTTCTCATGACCCATTCCGTCAAAAGCGCTTTTCAGCGTCTGAACCCTTTTGGGATCAATATCGTTGGAGTATTCATCCCACCAGCAAAGGGCGTTCTTTATCCTGGATAACTTCCTGTGGAAACCGACCTGGGTTCCGGAGCTTAAATTGAATGCGGGCATATTGTTAAAGAATAAGTTTGACAAGGACCAGGCAAGCTGTGACTTACCGGATTGTTTCTCACCGAATAGAAAGAGGTGAGGGAATATTTTATATTTCTCATAGATCAGATCCCTGAAAACGGTGGCTATGGCAAAGGCAATCGCTATTCTTGCATTGGATCCATAGACATCCATCATGAGTTTGGTCCACTGTCCGAAGGTGATCGGGGACTGCTGCCAGATGAAATAGCGGTCGCTTTCATAATCATCGTCATCTTCCCGAACCTCGTTATACACCCGTGAAAAAGCGGGGGAGAAATACTTTTGCTTTGCATGTTCGGTAATACCATACTCATCCACCGGTTGCCAGGTGCCATTGAAAATTCCATTGGCAAAGGCATAGAAACCTTCCCTCTGCCAGCCAAGCGTTCTCAGTTCATTACATACCGGGAACTTATTGGCAATGTGGTCCAGGATCTTAAGAAAATGAAATTTCGTACCGAAAAAAAGGAAGTTCCCTTCATTGATCACGGCGGCCTGGAATTGTTCTATGCTGACAAAGCTTTTGGATGGGATGTCAATCGTTCTATGGTAATCATCCTCATTGATAATCTCCACCAGGCGTTTATTATCGGTCTTCGAATAGATATGGAATAGGGGGCGGATGATGAAATTTGATACCCTTACAGGACCATCTTTCGTCAAAAAGTAAAAGCAATTGCGGTGTTCAAAGAATCCCAGTTTGCGGGCCGTCATTCTGTCAATGTCGCCGAAACCCTCAAATTCATCCTTGCTATCTTGCTTAATTACAGTGATAGAATCTTTCAAGGTCTTTATCCGATCTGAAAGTACTTTTTTAGAAATCTTATGGCGTTTGGAGATTTCGTCTACAAATATGCTCTGCCTTATAGGATCCTCCATTTTAAAGATCAGTTCACATACCTGGTTAATTACCTCCCCCCTACGTGTAAGATTTTTCCCTGCCTCGACAAAGGCAGTATCAGCAAAGAGCAGTACTTCTTCTTCATTGAGGATCTCAATATTTGGCAGCTCGATTCCCTGGCTATCGGGTAATTCATTCATCAGGTAGGGTTTGTTTGACAGGGTTAGACTTTTGTTCTCTTTTAGAGAGCATTACATCAACACTTTTCACGATTTCCTCAAAACGACCGTTAAGCTTCATTTCTCTTATCAGTTCATAGTATTCCAGGCGTTTTGACAAATCAATATTCCAATCCTTAAGCCATTTGTTCTCTGCTTCAAGGATTTGGTTCTTCCTTAAGATCCACTGAACATCCTGAATATAATCCCAGGCGAACTTCATCACATCGGCCACCCTGATCCAGAAACGATACGACTCGTTTTCCCCGGTCTTGGCCTTCTGTTTGATCAAAATACTATTGACCTCGGCGATCTTATCAAGCAGCATCTCTCCTGCTGATTCATATAAACTATGAGTGATCCTTTGAGAATCTTTGCTCACTGCTGGAATGGTTAGCTGGATTTGGGAAACTCTCTATGGTTGAATTACTCAGATAATATTTCTATTTCCAAAGCATCCATCAATTGTTGTAAGCGATGGGTTTGTTGTAATATTTTTTCCCTGATCTCTAAAGGCAGGTTACCAGGCTTTTCGGTAATTGTTCTATACATAGACCGTAGTTGTTCGTAAGCCTGCATGGTTAACCTTTTGTCCGGAATGGACATGGCTGAGAATGTTTTCATGCGCCGGGATTGTTTAAATTAAGGACTCTCTCTTCCTGCAGCTCAGTGTCTTTTTTGATCTCCTCGCAGAGCAAAATTGCCTCATTGATAATTATAGAATTGTAGGCTGCACTTTCCGGATCAAGACAACGATAAATGTACTGATGTGAATACGTAAAGTTTTTTTCCCTAAGTCTTTCTCTGATGGTTGTAACGCTTCCCCGTGGAAGGTTATCTCTGAGTATCGCCAAGGATTCATAGCTGATTTTCATAGCATTGTAGTGTTGATTAGTTTTTAGTCATTTTTTTGATCACAATATAACCATTAAAGTAAAAGTGGTTAACAATTCAACCTGGTGGAAACGGATTGATATCAACCTTTGGTGGTCAGCATTTCTTCAGATCCTCCATGACCTCACTTTCAAAGAAAAACAGCTTGCCACCAAGTTTATGCGAACGGACAATTCCGGCCTTACTCCACTTATGAAGTGCAGGTCGGCTAACCCCTATCATTTTACAGATATAATGGGCTGTAACAGGTTTTTCAATTATTGACTTTTCTATTGCCATATTTAATTAGATTTACGTCGGCAAAAGTATCAATGAAAGGTTATAAAAACAGACCTAGTTACAAACAGTTAAATCACAAAGAAACTGCTGATAAACAAGGAATAAACAAGGAGTAAACAATGGATAAACACGTTATTCAGAAGCTTGTCAACAAGAGGTGTTTATAAAAGTATTTGGAATGCTTTTAAATTTGGGATTGAAGGGAAGATTGAATGGAAATTCGATCCTCTGACCCAAGGTAGGCCAGAACAGGAACATAGGAAAAATGGCAAAAAAATCTGCCTAAATTGCCTGACTGTAAATTGGAGGGCTTTTCTGAAAGTACAGTAAAATCAATAGGGATATGAATGGGTTCGAATCCCTCACATCCCACAATAAAGCACTGATTGTCAGTGCTTTATTTTTTTTAATGCAATTTGTTTGTCATCGATACGTCGAAGGTCAGGGAAGTCGCACTACCGCTTTATAAATTTCCCCGTTGCAACGTTCTTATCGCTGGTGAGTCGTATAAAATAAGTGCCGGCGGGCAAACCTGATAGGTCAATCTGCATTTTTTCCCGGGTGATCATGAAACTGATAAAATCTTGACCACTGAGGTTTGAAATGGATAAATTCCCCTGAACAAAGTGTGATGATGCCTCAATGGTTATTTTATCATATGCAGGATCAGGATAAACCGTAAATTCCGAATGTTGAGGAATTTTTTCCGTAACCCCCACTGTTCCACAATCTTTTAAAATTGTCCAAGTAGCCCCGGCATCAATTGTCTTTAAAATAATGCCACAGTTGCCTACAATATACCCGGTTGTATCATCAGGAAAATAAACTGATGTCAGAATTGTAGAAACGCCTATCGAATGTAAGTTCCACGTCATGCCTCCATCGGTAGTTCGGTAAATCTGCCCATTGCTGCCGGTTGTAATTCCATGATTTCCATCTGTAAAGAAAACAGAAAACAGGTCAGCCACAATTCCCTGAGGTACAATACCAAAATCCCACCCATCCATGGTCTTATATACTGTAAAATTATAATCATTGCCATTGCCTCCTGCAATATATCCTGTGTCGTGCGACGGGAAGGAGATTGAACGTAGCGGGTTAAACCCAAAAGGACGTTGGGTAATCCAGGTTTCCCCACCGTCAAAAGTCGTAAGCAGAATGCCAGAGGGACCTTCCGCATTTTCGACATATCCAACTGCATAGCCATTAACAGTGTTTGTAAAATAAACACCGAACAGTCTTGAATATGAATCGAAGAAGTTATTTTGATAGGTCATGTACCAGGTGTTTCCCCCGTCATCCGTTTTAAGTGCGATAGCATTCCAGGTATCAATTTCATAGCCTACCGCAACACCTGTGAGGGAGTCAGTAAAGTAAACCGATGTAAGATTCCGGTTTGAAACATATGACAAAACATTCCAGTTTGCACCATTGTCAACTGTTTTTATTATAGCACCCCCACCAACGGCATAACCGCAATTACCATTGATAAAGTAAACCGAATTAAGATTGCAAGAGGTATGACTTGGTGAATTTATCCAGGTCATTCCCCCGTCATTGGTTATGAAGATTGCCCCGGAATTGCCGACAGTGCAACCATTGTTTGTACTGGTGAAAAATACCGATTTAAGGTCGATTCCCTGCTGAAAATCCTTTTCCAATGGCAATTGAGAAAACCCAAGTACAGAGATTAATGTCAAGGGGACCCAAAATAAAATTCTTTTCATGATCCAATCAGATTAAATCTTACCTCTTTAGATTTTATTTAGCTGAAATTTCAGATTCGTGAGGTAAATATATACAAAAAACCTGTTTGTAACAATCAACATGGATTTTTTTGCCACAAGTGTCGTGAGAGAACTCCTTTCTTTATAGTCATTTGCTATATCTCAAGACTTAATTTAAGGTGTCCGCCGAGTCCTTCACGAATTATTCTCATCAGTGTTGAAAGCCGGATATCGCTGGCATTATTCTCTATTCTGGAAATGTAGTTTTTTGTTGTTCCACATTTCAAGGCAAGTTCTTCCTGGGTCAGGTTCTGCTGCATTCGGGCTTCCTGAATCAGCACCCCAATTTTAAAATTTTCAAATTCTTCTTCATATTTATCTCTGGAGGGAGTGCCGGATTTACCGTATTTGTTATCCAAATGATTATCCCAGGAAATAAGATTACTTTCTTGATTGTTCTTCATAATATTTCTTCTTTAAACGTTCTGCTTTTTCAATTTCATTTTTCGGCTTTTTTTCTGTCTTTTTTTGAAAGCCGTTAAGTAGGATTATCAAATTTCCTCAGTTCCGAATACATAAGTCGTCCTCAAAAATTCCTCAATTACGCCATAAAGTTACCTAATTGGGCAACAATATTCGAATTGCATCAGATGGAATGGGATGTTTTTAGAGATTAAGATGGTTTGCAAACCATTCAACTCTGACCGGCAATCCGGGTCATTACTTTTTCCCGGATTTGGTCAACAACATGAATCAGTTCTTTTATTTCTCCGACGGTTGGCTCAAGAAAATCACCAGGATACCTGGCCTCAACACCATAATCGGTAAGATTCAAAAGATCAATAGCAGAAAAACCGTTATCAATTCTGCCTTTTCAACCCATTTCAGAACGTATGTTTTTAAGTCATCGTTCATACATGAACTCCTTCTTTCATTGCAGATCTGACAATATGGCCTGGAAGGTTTCTTTTCTTTTCAATACCAATCCGGGAATAAATTATGATATCCGCAAGAATAAACTTTTCGGCAAGAGATTTTCTGATAAGTGCCTGAAAATATAACCTTTGCTGATCGTCAAGGTTCTCTCTGGAAATAATCAGGAAATCATAGTCAGAGTAGGGTTGATTGTCTCCTCTCGCCCTGGAACCAAACATAATAATATCTGCTTCGGGCAAATAAAATTTTATAACCTTTTTAATTTCAATAATATTGGTCCCATCAGATGACATCATGAACGTTATTATAACAACACAGGTAGTCAATGCTAATAGAAATTCAAAAGGGAAACGAATGGAATAAGTTTACATTACCACGAGCCTGCTTCTGTATATAATATTTTTTCGTTTGGCTTCAATGATATAAATTCCCGGCCGGATCCCGGAAATATCGACGGATACAGTCCCTTTTAACACGATCTCCCTGATATTCACGCCTCTCATATCATAAATATTAAGGCTCAGGGCTTCCGTTACATCAACCGGAAGTTTTATCGTCACCATGTTATGTGCAGGATTGGGAAATAAGATAAGTTGCGGGTTATCATTCTGAGTCGTTTGCGGAATGCCGACATTATTATCCACAGTCCTGATTATTGTTCCATATAAGCCGGCGGCATAGGCATAATTTGAACTATTAATACAGATTGCTGACAAATCGACCCCCGTACCTGATATCTGCTGCAGCCAGGTTTCGCCTCCATCCACAGTCATAAAGATCATGCCTGCTGCCCCGCATGCATATCCCGTCATTGCATCCCTGAAAAAGATTGAATTTAAATTGTAATAATAATCATATACCCTATTCCAGCTCTGGCCTCCGTCCATGGTTTTATATATCCCGTTACCGCATGTAAATCCGGTGTTCTCATTGATAAAATACATGGATTTTATGTCGGTGGTGATCCCGGAATTCATCTGGCTCCAGGTCAGTCCGCCGTCAACAGACTTTAAAATATTTCCCGCATTTCCAGCAATATAGCCGACCGAACTGTTTACAAAGTAGATGCAATTCAGGTTGAGATTGGTCCCCAGGTTGAGTGTATTCCAGTGTAAGCCTCCGTCATTGGTTTTCAAATATATTCCACCCTCGCCCACGGCACAGCCATGCAGATCGTCATAAAAACAAATGGCATTTACAGAAAAGGTTGTTCCGGAGGATTGCGCGAACCAGGTCTGTCCCCCGTTTACAGTTTTAGCAATGGTACCGTGGAAACCTGCCACCCAACCAATATCCTGGTTGATGAACGACATGGCATTTAAAGGGTAGAACACGCTGGTTCCAATCAAATACTGGTTCCACGTTTGTCCGAAATCAAGACTCCTCATAAACAATCCGGAATCGCCGACTGCATAACAGCTTGAAGGCGTTGGAGATGTTATTGCTTTTACATTATTGAAATGGCCGGTGATCAGGTTATGTGAGGTATTGAAGCCGTCGGTTGTCCTGCTAAGCCAGGGAGGGCCATAGCCATTGTCGGTTTTGAAAAACAAACCTGTTGTGTAGCTATTCATCCACAGACGGTTAGCGAGATAAAACCCCGGGGTAATTGTATCCCACTTAACTCCTCCGTTGGTTGTTTTTAACCCGAAAAGGTAATCTCCCAGGGAATACCCATGATCAGGATCAAGGAAAAAAATGCAATTGAAGTTCTGGCCTGATTGCCCAATATAAACAGTCGACCAATATGCCCCCCCATTGTCGGTCTTGTAAATCAGGGAGTTGTCCCCACAGGCATAGGCGTGCATGGGATCAACATAAGTCAGGCTGTAAACATTATCGGGAAAATAAAATAAATCATTCCAGGTGATTCCGGCGTCCAATGTCCTGACAAGCGTTCCTTCGGAAACGAAATATCCTTTTTTCCCGGAGACAAATTTTAACTCGATAGGATTTGTCGGTAATGCTGTGACGCTCCATGATTCACCACCATCGGTACTGCGTAATAAAAGATTATCATAATATGAAGAGACATAAGCAGTATCGGTAACCGGAAAACTTACTCCTGAAAAAATACTGGCCAGTCCTCCGGTTGCCTTTACCAACCAGGTCTCGCCTCCATCGGAGGTTTTGAGGATCGTTCCATTCATTCCCACCGCCAAACCGGTCATGTTATTTGCAAAGGATATGGCAAATAAGTGATAAGGTATACCTGAGTATTTCGATGTCCACGTTGCACCGCCATCGGTGGTTTTAACGATTGTTCCGTTTAAGCCGCAGGCAAAACCGGTAGAGGCATCGGCAAAGGTCATGGCCTGCAAAGGATTGTTGGTTGGTTTTGGGTTAACATATTGCCAGTGCTGTCCGGAGACATTCAAGGCAGTTGCGAACGATAACAAAACAAGCAGGTTAGTACAAAACTTTTTCATGGTTTTATCATAGTTAACAGAAGTAAAGTTAAGAAATATTTAAATATATATGAACTAAATTGGTAATATCTCCGGAGCAAAATCCCGGACCTGGCTCCCTATTCCAATACAAACTGCAGGAAATCTATCGGGACAGAATAAAAGAATCAAAAAATATTATTTTACTTGTCGGATACTTTTAGCTTATTCTATATTTATTCGTATTTTTAATTATTCTTTTTAACAGGGACCAGATTTACCTTTTCAAGGAAAAACAAGGTAATGCAAAAAGACAAGGAAGAAATTTCGAATCCTCATTCACATCCAATGGATACCGGAGGACAACTTTCGGCAAGCGAGGAAAAATTCAGGGTTATCTTTGAATATAACTCTGCTGCCATTGCCATCATCGAAGCCGACACAACTATTTCAATGGTAAATGATGCATATTGCCAAATGGTCGGTTACTCAAGGGAGCAGGTTACAGGAATGAGCTGGACCAGGATGATCCCGGAAGAAGACCTTGAACAGTTGATGGAGTATAACCGTCTCAGGATCTTGCATCCGGATCGAACCCCGGACAAATACGAATTCAGATTTTACACAAGGGAAGGAAATCTGAGATATGGTCTTATGTCCCTTGCAATCATAAAAAGCAGCAAGCAGATCATCACCTCGTTTATCGATATCACTGACAAGAAAGTTGCAGAGGAAAAAATCCTTAAAACTTCACATCTTTATGCTGTTATCAGCCAGATTAACCAGGCCATTATTCATATCAGGGACAAAGATGTATTACTGAATGAAGTTTGCAGGATTGCAGTAGATTTCGGCAAGTTCAGAATGGCCTGGATTGGATTGGTCGGCGAAGGTTCCGACATTGTCAAACCTATTGCAATTGCAGGGACTGAAGATGGTTATCTGTCTCAAATAAGAAAGATCAAGGTAAGCGATGTTCCCGAAGGACGCGGACCAACGGGAAAAGCCATGAGGGAAGGGGTCTATGTCGTCTGCAATGATATTGAAACAGACCCCATTGTGTTACCGTGGAGGGAGGATGCCCTGAAACGGGGATACCGTTCATCCATTGCCTTGCCTCTGCTGAAGTCGGGTAAAAGTTTCGGGGTCTTCACCTTATACTCTCCACAACAGTTTTTCTTTGACGAGGCTGAAGTCCGTTTACTTGATGAGGTAGCCGGTGATATCAGCTTTTCACTGACCACGATTGAGACAGAACTGCTGCGAAAAAAAGCCGAGAATGACCTGAAGGAAAGTGAGCAGGAGCTCATAAAATCAAAGGAAAATGCTGAAGTGGCAAGCAGGTTAAAGACTTCCCTGCTCCTGAATATGAGCCATGAGATCAGGACCCCTCTTAATGGCATCCTTGGTTTCGCAGGGATCCTGGAAGATGAGCTTACCGATCCCGGACATAAACGCATGGCCGACATTATCAGCCTATCCGGAAACAGGTTAATGGCCACCCTGAATTCAATACTCGAACTTTCCCAGGTTGAATCTGACAGGAAGCAGCTTGATCTGAAAAGCATGGATTTAGGGATCCTTACAACTGAGATCCTGGACAAAAACCTTAAACTGTTCAGGAAGAAAAACATTGAGACTGTCAGATCAGTCACGAAGGGATTGTATATTAAAATTGATGAAAACCTTTACACCAACGTTCTTTTTCACCTGGTAGACAATGCTGTAAAGTTCACTGAAGCGGGTTGCGTGACGATCACAGTCAGAAAAGAGACAATTGATGGGCAGGCGTTCGGTGTGTTAATGGTAATGGACACCGGCATAGGTATTTCTGAAGATCAGCTCGGGTTTATTTTTGATGCGTTCAGGCAGGGCGATGAGGGATATGGTCGCAGTTTTGAAGGCACAGGACTTGGATTGACCTTGTGCAAAAAATTCACCAACCTGATGGGTGGAGATATAGAGGTTAAAAGCAGGCAAGGAATGGGATCAACCTTCTCTGTTCGCTTTCCTTTGACTGCCGAGGCACCTTTACCAGTTGAACAACCTTCGCCTGACGCCATTTTAACAGAAAAGGACTTTGGTGATAGATTGCCAAAAGTACTTATCGTAGAGGATAATGAAGCTAATTCTGACCTTATCGCCATTTATCTTGAGGGATTCTTCATAACCGAACAGGTAGGCAGCGGGAGTCTTGCCGTTAAAATGGCCGGCAGTGAATTCTATGACATCATCCTCATGGATATAAACCTTGGCCCGGACCTGGACGGTATCGAAGCTGCAAAAGAGATCAGGAAGATGGAGCAGTATGCAGATGTTCCCATCATTTCGGTGACAGGGTATTCAACCGAAGCAGAAAAACGGGACATTCTCAACCAGGGATTTAATGATTTCCTCCCGAAACCATTTGATAAAGCGAGCCTCTATACTATCATCAAAAAAGCCCTGCAGAAGACAAAGTAATGCATGATCCGGCATTGATGCTGGACGTTCCAAACCTCTTATGGAGTCCGCTTCGCCCTTACGGGGAACGATTTTGTCGGTAAAGCCCCGGGTCTCGTCTATTTTATAGCTTTCCTTCTTCATCATCAGGAAATTTCTCAATATATTTACATCCAGACTCGGAGAAGCAGGTGGATGAGTATTTCCACACGCTCCCTCATCCACCAAAAAAACAAAAAACATGAAAAAGACCTTATCCTATCTTGTGCTGATCATGGCAGTGGTGCTGTCATGGACCGCATCAGTCAATGCACAGAGTTACAATCTTAAAGACATGCCTCCCCTGGATCCCAAGGTTAGGGCCGGTGTGCTTGACAATGGCATGCATTATTATATCCGTGCCAACAGCCTGCCTGAAAAAAGAGGTGAATTCTACATTGCCAATAACATAGGGGCAATACAGGAAAACGACGACCAGAACGGCCTGGCGCATTTCACCGAGCATATGTCGTTCAACGGCACAGTCCATTTTCCCAAGAAAGGGATACTGGATTACCTCGCCACTATAGGCGTTAAATTCGGGACCAACGTAAATGCATCCACCGGATTGGAACAAACAGTGTTCAACTTGTCAAACGTTCCTTTGACACGTGAAGGGATCATGGATTCCTGCCTTATGATCCTCCGCGACTGGGCTCATTATGTGGCTTTCGAGGATAATGAGATAGACCTTGAAAGGGGTGTCATCCTCGAAGAATGGAGAATGTACGGAACCGCTTCCGAGCGAATGAGCAATAAGCTGGCCCCTGTGATATACAAGGGTTCAAAATACGCCATCAGGAATGTTATCGGGGACACAGCTGTCATCAAACATTTTAAGTACCAGACTATTAAAGATTTTTACAATACCTGGTACCGCACCGACCTGCAGGCTATCGTCATAGTAGGCGACTTTGACGTAAATGCCGTGGAGGCCAAGATCAGGGCAATGTTCAATGCAATTCCCAAAGTCAGCAATCCCAAAGTTAAGGTACTCTACCCTCTGGCCGACAACAAGGAGGCTCTCATCGGCACGGCAACCGACAAGGAAGCCACGAATACCATGGTGACCCTGACCTACAAGCATGATGCAACACCTGATGCCGACAAGAACCTGGGCTATATGAGGACCCAGCTCGTTAGATCATTTGTCAACGTCATGCTGAGTATGCGTTTGATGGAACTTGCGCGTAACGAAAACCCTCCGTTTATGTTTGCAAGGGGCAATTATGGCCGTTACACCTCCACGAAGGATGCATTCAACTGCATGGCACAGTCTTCCGACAACAATTCGCTCAAGGCGCTATCGGCCCTGGTCACAGAAGTGCAGAGGATGAAACTTTATGGTTTCAACCCCGGGGAATATGAGCGCGCCAAAGCTGAATTCATTCGTAGCCTGGATTCGAGATACATGGATCGCGACAAACGTAAGAACAGGGAACTGGTGAGGCCAATCACTACAAACTTCCTTACAAATTCTCCCAACCCCGGTATTGAATATGAATATGCTTTTGACAAAGCCGAGATCCCGGGCATCAGCCTGGAAGAGATTAATACAGCAGCAAAAGGATTTGTCACCGACGACAATATGATCGTCACCATCACCGGGCCGGAAAAGGAAGGCGTTACACTGCCATCCGTGGCGGAGATCCAGTCAGCAATGTCAGCAGCCCTGGCGGCAAAGATCAGCCCCTATGTTGACAATGTGGCCGGCAAAAAACTTATTGAGAAGGAACCTGTTCCCGGAAAGGTTACCTCAACAGCCGCAAACTCTGTTTTCGGGACTACCGAATGGACTTTGTCGAACGGGATGAAAGTAATTTTCAAACCGACCGATATCAAGGAAGATGAACTTTCAATCTCAGGATGGGCCGAAGGCGGTTCATCCACCCTTAAAGACGAAGAGCTTACCGCCTCTGATTTCCTTGGCGACGCACTTTCGGCAATGGGTTTGGGAAATTATTCACGCAACGACCTCACCAAGCTTCTTGCAGGCAAGCGTGCATATGTTTCATTTATGATCTCGGATGAGCAGGATATAGTTTCGGCCCGCACCTCTCCCAAAGACCTTGAAACAGCCCTTCAGATGGTTTACCTGGGATTCACCAGCCCCAGGTGGAACGAAACGGATTACAAGACATGGCTGGACAAATCAAAAGCCGCCCTGGTCAATGCAGACGCCGAGCCTCGCAAAGCGTTTACCGACACCATAGAGGTTATGATGGCAAACCATAATAAGCGCAGCAAGCCTACAACCTATAAATCACTGGATGAAATTTCCTTTGATCTCCTGCAGAAAGTATTCAAACAAAGATTTTCCGATCCCGGTAATTTCACCCTGCTGTTCACCGGCAAGGTCAATCCCGACGCAGTTAAACCGCTTATTGAGAAATACCTTGCTTCCTTGCCTACGGTTGCACAGAAGGATCAATATATCGACCGGGGCATCAGGCCTCCTAAGGGGCATGCAAAGCGTGATTTCCGGAGAACAACTACCACGCCACGAACGTCTATATATGTAAATTATAACGGCAAGTGCGACTACAATGTTGACAACAGGCTGCTTGGAGCGGCAATGAGGCATGTTCTCGAACTCAGGTATATCGAGAGAATCCGTGAGGATGAAGGAGGAGCTTACAGCGTGCGCGTTTCTTTTACCACGATTAAATTGCCTGCCGAAGGGTTCAATTTTGTTGTCACTTTTGAGACTGACCCTGTGAAAGCCGATAAACTCCTGAGTATTGTTCACAGCGAGGTTGACAAACTGCTGAAAAACGGGCCCTTGGATGCAGACCTTCAGAAATTCAAGGAATATGCGCTCAAGCAAAGACCTGAAGACATGAAGGAAAACATGTGGTGGGGAGCCCAGGTGCAGGAATACTATATGAACAGGATAGACTATATCACCGGGTTTGAAACGAAGGTGAAAGCTTTGAACACTAAAGCAGTCCAGGAGTTTGCAAAAAAGATGCTTGGACAGAATAATGTTATTGAAGTAATCATGCGCCCGTAATCAATGAAGATCAAAGTCCTCGGGGCCGGTGGCGGGGAAGTCACCGGCTCCGCTTATCTGATAGAAACAGGAAAAAGCCGGGTGCTGGTCGATTGTGGCATTTTCCAGGGAGGCAGGCATGCCGAAGCAATGAACCTGTTTGACCCCGCCGATGTATCCGGCCTGGATGCGGTTCTTATTACACACGCCCATCTTGACCATACAGGCCGCCTGCCCCTGCTCAGTAAAATACGGATCTCTGCTCCTGTTTTTTGCACCCAGGCTACCCTTGAACTGACATCCCTTATACTCCGTGATTCGGCCCATGTGCAGGAGCAGGACACCAACCACCTGAACAGGAAAAGGCAAAGGGCAGGGTTAAAACCAGTTCAGCCAATGGTCTCCCATGAAGATACCGAACATATCATCAGCAAGCTCATCGCTCTTCCTTACGATCAAGAATTCCAGGTTGCGGCAGGAATAAAAGCTTCATTCGCTGAAGCCGGGCATATGCTGGGCTCATCCTGCATACAGCTGAGCATTGAAGAAGAAGGAAAAATAAAAAAGGTGGTATTTTCGGGCGACCTCGGCCCCAGGGGGGCTCCCATACTGAAGGATTTTGAGGAGCTTCACACAGCCGATGCGGTCTTCATGGAATCAACATACGGCGACAGGGACCATAAGCCACTGGATGAAACCGTGAATGAGTTCATCTCAATTGTAAAGGCAGCAGCAGAGAATAAAGGAAAGATACTGATCCCGACCTTTGCAGTTGGCCGCGCCCAGCTCATGATCTCCATCCTGGCCGCCATGTTCAGGTCAAAACACGTACCTCCCTTCCCTATCTTCCTTGACAGCCCGATGGCCATTGAGGCTTCCAGGATTTATATGAACCACAAGGAACTCTATGACGAGGAGCTGTTGAGTTTCATCCGTGAAAAACCTTTGATGGAAGATCTTAAAACCCTTAAGATCTGTCCCACTGCCGAAGATTCAATTGCCATCAACAAGGTGCAGGGTCCCATGATGGTCCTTGCCGGTGCAGGGATGTGCAATGCCGGCAGGATCCTTCATCACCTGAAATATAACCTTTGGAAACCCGAGACCCACGTGATCATAGTGGGCTACCAGGGATCAGGAACCCTGGGCCGAATGCTGGTCGACGGGGCAGAGAAGGTGAAGATATTCGGTGATGAAATTGCAGTAAAGGCTACTGTTCACACGCTTGGGGGATTCAGCGCACATGCAGGGCAGAAAGACCTGATTGACTGGTTCTCCTACCTTGCCCCGGCCAGGCCGAAACTTGTAATAATACACGGTGAAAACGGGCCGAGGAAAGCACTTGGAGGCCTGATCAGGGAGAGATACGGCATTGAGGCATTGTATCCCGGGATGAAAGAAGAAATCATTTTATAACATGAAAAACCTTTTCACAAAACCAAGCCAGATGAATGACCCTATACGCAGGACGAAGATCATAGCAACCATTGGCCCGGCAAGCAACACACCGGAAATGATCCGCCAGCTGATTACAGCAGGGATGAATGTTGCCCGTCTCAATTTTTCGCATGGCAGTTACGGAGATCACGCCATGGTGATAAAATATCTCAGGGATCTCTCGGATGAGATGGACACACCTGTCACTCTGCTCCAGGACCTGCAGGGGCCTAAAATACGGGTCGGCAAACTCACAGGCGACCAGAGAATGCTTGTCAAAGGGGAAGTATTGCAGATCATACCCATGGAGGATTATACCGGTCAGCCTGATGCCATCCCCATTGATTATCCTCATGCAGCCGAAGAAGCGGTAAGCGGTATGAGCATTCTGCTTGACGACGGACTGCTTGCACTCACGATCACCGGAATTAAAGACAAGGCATTGATTTGTACTGTGGATGACGGAGGGGTTCTTAAAAACAGGAAAGGTGTAAACTTCCCTAACCTTAAACTCAAACTCCCTTCTCTCACCGAAAAAGACAAGCAGGACCTGAAATTCGGGCTGGAACAGGGAGTCGACTGGGTGAGCCTGAGCTTTGTGCGGTCTGCAGCCGACATCATTGAACTCCGGGATTTCATCACCGCAGCAGGATATCGCAAGCCTCTCATTGCAAAAATCGAGAAGCCCCAGGCTATTGAACATCTTGATGAGATCATTGAAGCCACCGACGGGGTGATGGTTGCAAGGGGCGACCTTGGAGTTGAAATGAGTCCCGAGAAAGTACCCCTGATGCAGAAACACATCATAGAACAATGCAACAGGATGAGCAAACCGGTGATCACCGCAACCCAGATGCTCGAATCGATGATCCATGAACCCAGGCCTACAAGGGCAGAAGCAAATGATGTGGCCAATGCGATCATCGACGGTACTGACTGCATCATGCTTTCAGGCGAATCGGCCGTTGGGGAGTATCCTGTCAAAGCTGTGGAAATGATGAACAAGATCGCCATGGAAGTGGAATCTAAAATCGAATTCAGGACCTACCCTTCCAAGGAGCATTCCGAGATCGGGGCAATATGCGAAGCCGTGAACCGTATTGAAAAAGTAATTGAAGTTTGCGCCATTGCTGTTCTGACCTCCAGCGGCAGAAGCGCCAAGTTCATAGCTTCCGGAAGGCCCAAAGCTCCGATTTATGCGCTGACGAATGAACCCCAGGTTTATCACGGGCTTAACCTGCTCTGGGGTATTCATCCCATCCTCATCAGGAAAAAATGCAAGACATTCGATGAAATGATAATCCTTGCCGAAACGAATATAAGGGATCATCAGCCTGTAAAGACCGGGGAAAAAATCATTGTAATTGCCGGAATACCACCGAACATTCCCGGCGGCACAAATTGCTTAAAGATCCATACCCTGTAAAAGAGGCGGCAGGATTAGGATTCCATCGCTTTTTCACATCCTCAATGGGATTTACCTGAGCATATAGGTAAGGCCCACATTGAAGTTGAGCCCCTGCAGGGTTGAATAGGAATTGTAATCGGTAAAGCTGAACGAATTGGTGTTGAACCAGTATTGAGCGCTCGCCGTTGCCCCCCAATGCGAGAACTTTCCGAACTTTACGAGTACCCCGATCTCAGGCGACATAGTAAATCCCCATTGGGTATTATAAATATCATACTCCTGCACCATGATATGTTCTTCCATGTAATCCCCGCCCAGGGACAAGCCCACATAGGGATCAGCGATTGCCGAAGGCTGGAAGTAATAGTAAACTCCCGCTTTCCATGGAACTACAAAGGCATAAGTATAATGTACGGCGGTGATCGCAAGTCCGTCATCACCATAAAAAGTGTTCCGCGGATATTTCTTGTAATAATTAGTCCAGCCGAATTCAAATCCAACGGCAAGGCCTTTTATAAGGAAATACCTGCCCGTAAAATTCCCTCCTGCAGGACTTACCTTGTTAATGAAGGAGTTGAAACTCCCTATAGGCACGCTGATGCTCCACGAAAGAGTGTAAAGAGAGGAGGGGCTGAAACCCTCAGGCGCCTTTTCCTGGGCTTGAATGACCGGGGACAGTAAAAGCAGCGGTATGGAGACTAATAAGATCCTTATCATTACACTGGATTTTAAAGAATTATGCCCCCCAATTTTAAAAGATTAGCCCTGATCTGGGGTGTTTGGGCAAAACACTGATCAACATTGTCGAGCACTTCCTGCTGGCTGTGATATCCCGTGATCAGACCCCTGATAATGGCAACCCAGTCAACATAAAGTTTGTTGTTATGGTTTTTCGCATTTTTCAGGTCGAGCAATTCAATGATCACTGTGCCCGTGCTGTAATAGCTGACGGCAGGAGGATAATAAGGATACCAGTAATAACAGGCAGGATATCCCCAGTATGACGGGTCATAATACCCGTAATCCCAGTACCATCCCGGATAATAATATGAAACGTTTGTAACTTTAAGGGCTCCTACGTTAATACCAAGGTCAGGACTTCCTGTCTTGCGGTCAACAAGGGTATAACCTCTCTCCTCCATGTTGATGATAATCTCACTTAGCAGGGCCTGGGTCTGCGCATTTGAAATTCTCGAACTGTCATGGTAGTCCCTGATCAGTGTCACCGAATCGACAATTGAAAATGTTTGGAATTGCGTAAAATCCGTGCCGACAGCATATTTCGTGATGTCGACAAGGTCTTCTGCCAGGCGGGAATCCACTCCCGGATAGGTGGCACATGACATCATGAATATGATTGTAACGGCTACAGCCAACATTGCCGGTTTTTTTCTCATACAGGCTATTTTAAAATATTCGTTGGTTGACAGATTATCAATCTCTATACCATCCTGAACATCTGGAAGAAATGAAATCCCCAGGCAGCCAGCCCTACATAGAGTCCGCTGATTGTCAGTTCATCCCCGTTCCGGATGTAATGATCCTGGGTGAACAGGTCAACAAGCCTCCATGTCTGGCCCTTTAAATCAAAATCCTTCAGATAAATAAATCCCTGGGAAGGCCTGGAGCAATAATTGACTGCTATAAGGCAAACCTTGCCATTATATTTCCAGTACCATGACAGGATATTCCGGCAACTCTGGTTATCGTCCCATCCGCTTACAGGACAAAAGGACCATTCTCCTTTATGAAGTTCCGCCATTGCTGTTATTTCAAGGAGGATTTCATAGAAATTCCTGATGAATGCGTTGGGAGTTTCAGGAGGTCTTCTCCTGAGAAAAACAGGTAAACGTACAGTTCTACCTTCCAGCTGACCTTCATAGATCAGCTTTGCCCCCGGAAGGGTCAGGCTTATAATGGCAGCTGCTTTCTCTTTATCCGGATTGAATACCGAAATGGCTCTTTCTTCATCATGGTTTTCGATAAACCGTATTAATTTCGACTGATACCTGGTGTCGGCCTGCAGATGATGGCGTATAGCTTCAGCATGTTCACCTTTCAACCGGTCGTAAAGCCTCTTGTCATAGCAAAAATCAAAGCCGTTTTGCTGCAGGATATATTCCATATCCCAGTAGACTTCAGCAATAAATATAAAATCCGGGAATTCCTTTTTTACTTCGCTTATGACAAGTTTCCAATATTCATCATCAGGGACCTCCCCTGCAAGGGATCCCCAGGTCCGTGCAAATACATCGTTTTGCATCAGCATGGCCATATCGCAGCGTATACCGTCGCATAATCCTGCAATTTCTTTCAGGGTTTTTATCACCTCAAGCCTCAAGCCCTGGTTAAATGCATTTACCTGGACCACATCCTCCCATGCCGGGTAATACGGGTCTTTGCCGCAGGCGAAAATTGTTCCCCCAATCCGTTTAAAAGTCACGGGATCACGAGCCTGGTCATTCTCAGTTCCCTGTATAAAAAAATCAGGATTAGCCGATATCCAGGGATGGTCAAACGCAAGGTGGTTGGGGACAAAATCAAGGATCAGTGAGATGTTTCTTTCCGACAACTTGTCACGGGCAATGACCAGGCCCTGGTTACCACCCAGTTTCTCATCCACAGAATAATTCCTTACACAATAAGGAGAACCTGTATTATCATCAAAGGAAAAATCACCGAGGGCCCTGGTAAAATCGGAAAGGTTCCCCTGATCGGAGTTGGATATCTTTATGCATTCGGGGCTTCTCTCCCACACTCCCATGAACCATACAGCGTCAATTTTAAGGCTGTTCAGCTCATCCCATTTATAATCAGGGACATTCGCAAGGGTAATTTCTGCCTGGCTTTCCCTGCTTATTTCTCCCAGCCATACAAGAGTATTGATCTCGTAAATTACCGGATTTGTTATAAGTTTTTTCAATTTGATATAGAATTGTCTGAATGTAAATATAAGACAATTTTACAGGGAAAACAAGATTCGTTGATTATAGAAGAATGGCCTACATATTCAGTACTTGTTTCAGCAACTTATACCCGGTGGTGCTGGCCTTTAGCTTGTCGCCGGTTTTCAAAAGGACTGAATAGCTTTCTTTGTCATACAGTTCGATCCTTTCAATGGCCTCGGCATTAACAATAAATGAACGATGAATACGGATGAATTTCGCAGGGTCAAGATGCGACTCAAAATACTTCATCGTTTTTTCCTTGAGATAATTACCTTCCCTGGTGTGGATCATCACATAATCACCCTCGGCTTCGAGATAAAGGATCTCATTCACCCCGATCACATGAACTTTATGCCTTGTTTTAACGGCAATTCTCTGGAGCAGTTCCTCTTTGTCATCCGCAGACTGGATGATTTTTTGTAATTCAGGCTGAACGGAGACACCGGTCTGAAGACGTGAAACCGCTTTTGCAACAGCCTGCCCAAACCTTTCCCGGGAGTATGGCTTTAAAATATAGTCGGTGGCATTGAGTTCAAATGCACGGATGGCATACTGGTCATATGCCGTACTGAAAATAATCAGGGGCGGGTTTTCAAGCAGCTCCAGCACCTCAAAACCTGTGAGTTTCGGCATCTGGATATCAAGAAAGACAAGGTCGGGCTTCATATCCTGGATGGCTTTGAGTCCTGCAAACCCGTCGGGGCATTCTGCAATCACCTCAACTTCGGCAATATCCTTCAGAAACGTCCTGATGATATCCCTTGCAGGTTTCTCATCATCAATGATTATCGTTTTATATGTCATTGCTCGGTATTATTTATTGTTTGGGTTATTGGGGATGGTCAAAACGACTTCAAAAACGTTTTTATTGACCCTGGTTTTAAGCAGGGAATCGCTCTTATACATCAGCCTCAGTCTTTCCCGTATGTTTTTCAACCCGATGCCAGAGCCTTTCCTGGCCGGTGCCGAGGGGTCAAAATCATTGTTTATCCTGATCTCGAAATAATCCGGAAATGTCTTGCAGGCTGTTTGGACCTTCACCGGCTCTGTGCTTTCATAAACACCGTGTTTTATGGCATTTTCAAACAAAGGCTGAAGGATCATAACCGGGACTTCTTTTGAGGAACAACCCGGCTCCATGGCGAATTCAAAGACCAGTTTTTCGCCGAACCGTATCTTCTCAATTTCAAGATACCTGTGGATATTCTGCATTTCCTTTTCCAGCGTGGTAAACGTATTGATATTGGAGGAGACACTGTACCTGAGGAATTCCGACAATTTCACAACCATCTCCTGTGCTTTCCCCGGATCGGTGATCGTGAGGGAGCTTATGGAATTAAGGCTGTTGAAAAGGAAATGTGGATTGATCTGGGATTTGAGCATGTTCAGTTCCGATTCTTTCAGCAGTTCGTTAAGCCTGGCCTCGGCTTTGGCTTTTTCCTGCAGATCGCGGTACATGACGATCAGGTAATAACCCAGCCCTATGAAAGCATACAAAAAGATACCTATCACAAACCGGTATGGCAGGGAGAGCCCGAGAAAATTAATATATACTGCATTATCCCTGAACATCAGGTTCAATGAAGCATAGCCTGATCCCAGCCAGAATACCAGCAACAGGACCAGGGAGGTAAAATGATTGAAGAAAAAGCTGAAACCGGCAAGGTTTCCCGGCATGGAATACCTGATCACATACCAGACAGCAATACCTATGGCACAAAAGATGGAGTTGTAAATGATGCTGTCGGACAGGGAAATGTTCAGGGGGATCCTGAACTGGAAGAATAAAATGGAAAAGTGGATCCCCGCCAGGAGGATCCACGTTCCAAAATACACGGATATGGACCTGAGATTTTGAAAGACCGGATGTATCATTCTCTATCCCCAGGTTTTATTTTAATACGTTTTGATTTCACCGCCTCCGAAAACTGCAGAAGCCCTGATCACAAGCACCCTTGAAGGGTCAGCAGCTTCCTTGAGGCAAAAGCGTTTATCGGAAAATCCTCCGAACACGCTGGTGTTCTTGAGTACGATCTTCCATTCGCAGGGAACAATGATCGTTGCACCTCCAAAAATCACATTCACTTCGAGATCATTGGTCCCTTCGGCAAGACTGGCCTGGGAAAGATCAAGTTTGATCCCTCCGAAAAGGACGTTAACCCTGCCGCCTTTGAATTCTTTATTGATAATTCTTTTTTCAGTGCCGCTGAAAATATGGTCTTCATAAATAACACCCTGGTCGGATGCAGTGCTTGTATTCAGTGTGGATGCCGTTCTGAGGTGATGCCATTCCTTCGGATGCGGGAACCTGCGGAACAGGATCAGGACACCAAGGCAGATTAAGATGAGAGGCCAGAAAAGATGTGCGAAATTAATGTCAAGGATGAAGATCCTCGGGATAAGGAAAAATCCTCCTACAACGACAAGGATTATACCGGGTATCCTGTTCTCTGCACCCATCAGGCTGACAACGCCGATAGCAACCAGGAGCATTGGCCAGGAGATTATAATATGACGCAAATAATCAGGAACGAATCCTGTGTTGAAAAGCAGTAGAGCGAGTCCTGCAAGGATTACGATGATACCGAGCATTCCCTTTTTCCGGTGATTATCGTAATATGTCTTATGTTCGTTATTTGGTTCCATAGTATGCGAGTTTAAAATTAGTGATTTTCATGAAGCAAAAATATTCTCTTTTTGATATCAGTTAAAGTATAAATCGTTAAATGGCGGAATTGCCCCGACGAATTAAGGTCAAGATACTTTTAATCTGAAGATTTGTTCATAGCTTTGCAACACATCGGATCAAAGTGAAAATCAATTTCTTCAAATATCATGGGAACGGGAATGATTTTATCATCATTGATAACCGTTCAGGCGGGATTGATCCCGGGCGGGAAGAAATAGCTTTTCTCTGTGACAGGCATTTGGGTATCGGGGCTGACGGTTTGATGCTGCTTGAGGCAAAAAACGGGTATGATTTTTCGCTGAAATATTATAATTCCGACGGAAATGAAAGCAGCATGTGCGGCAATGGCGGACGTTGTATGACAGCCTTTGCACATCAACTGGGGATTACAGGCAATACTGCAAGATTCAGCGCCACCGACGGGGACCATGAAGCTGAGATACTTTCGGAAAATAATGACAGCTGCAGGGTCAGGTTGAAAATGAAAGACACATCACCCGGAGAAATATATAATGACGGTTATTTTATTGATACCGGGTCTCCGCATTTTGTTGTTTACGTGCAGGATGTCAATGCAGTGGATGTAAGGTCCGAAGGCAGGAAATTCAGGAATGACGAACGCTTCGCCCCGGGGGGATGCAATGTGAACTTCGTGGAAATCACAGCCGGAGGGATCATTGTAAGAACCTATGAGCGCGGGGTGGAAAACGAGACCCTTTCCTGCGGTACAGGAGTTACTGCTTCTGCGCTGATAACAGCCTTCCTGAACAGGGACAGGCAGGATACCTGTTTTGTAAAAACTCCGGGAGGAGAGTTTACAGTCAGGTTTCATTACACATCCGGAAGATTTTCAGGAGTATTTCTTGAAGGCCCGGCAGCTTTTGTATTCAAAGGCGAAATTACAATTTAAACGATCATGCAAAACGAAATTCTTAAAGGAAAAAGACTTCATCTAAGGGCAGTTGAACCATCCGACACAGATCTGTTGTACCAATGGGAAAACGATCCTTCAATCTGGAAAATCAGCAATACACTTACACCGTATTCAAGGTTCCAGATCGAGGAATATGTAATGAATGTGCAAAACGACATATATTCCAGTAAGCAGTTACGGCTGATGATCGTTGGCCATAGCGGTGAAATCAATGGTAAAGCCATAGGAGCTATAGACCTGTTCGACTTTGATCCCTTTCACCTCCGGGCCGGTATCGGCATCCTGGTAAGGGAGGAATTCAGGGGTAACGGTTATGCTGCGGAAGCGCTTGATCTTCTTATTCATTATGCATTTGAGATATTGAATATCAGGCAATTATACAGCAATATAACGCCAATAAACACATCCAGCATCTCCCTGTTCGAAAAGTACGGGTTTGAACGCTGTGGTATTAAAAAAGACTGGATCAGGACCGGGAACAGCTGGATGGAAGAGTGGATGTTTCAGCTGATCAGGCGCTCAGAATAATTTAAACAAAGCTTTTATTAATGAATCCTGCAAACCACGAAACATTTTCTCACAGGAGGTTAAGTTATATTGCTCCTTTCACCGTAGTTTTCATTACTGCTCTATTGCTGGGTTTTTTATCCGCAAGATTTTACTATTATGTAAAATCCCCGAATCTGAATCTGAAGGGCAAGGGGCATATGTACCTGTATATTCCGACAGGCACAGGTTTCGACGGACTGTTAAGGATAATGAAGGAAAAGGACATTCTCAAAAATGAACGAAGTTTCATTTATGTTTCTTCAAGAAAGCATTATGATTCAAAGGTTAAACCCGGAAGATACAAGATCCAGGCGGGTATGAACAACAATGAACTGGTGAACCTGCTCAGGTCGGGAAGACAGGAACCGGTAAGGCTGAACATACAGAGTGCAAGAACAGTCGCTGAGCTGGCAGGCAAGCTTTCGCACCAGATTGAGGCCGATTCATCCAGCCTGATGAAACTTTTCCTTGATCCCTCCTGCCTCAAACAATTCGGCATCGACACTTATAATGTATTCGTGTTGTTCATCCCGAATACTTACGAAATGTATTGGAATACATCAGCTCAGCAATTGTTAAAGAAAATGAGCCTTGAGCAGAATATCTTCTGGAGCGCCAGGCGCAGGGAGCTTCTCGGCTCAACAGGGATGAACATTAACCAGGTTGTCACCCTCGCTTCCATTGTCGAGAAAGAAACAAACAAGGACCAGGAAAAACCTGATATTGCAGGGGTTTACATCAACAGGCTGAAAAAGAAATGGCCGTTACAGGCCGATCCCACCATTATTTTTGCATGGCAGGATTACAGCATCAGAAGACTGACAGCCAAACATCTGAAGATCGATTCGAAGTACAACACTTATATTCACTCAGGGCTTCCCCCCGGCCCTGTTTGTATACCTTCTGTCAGTTCCATCGATGCGGTTTTGAATTTCACGGATCATAAGTATATGTATTTCTGTGCTAAAGAAGACCTTACCGGCTCTCATAATTTCGCAGTAAACCTTGCTGAGCACAACCGGAACGCAAAGAAATACCAGCAGGCCCTTGACCGGCTGAACATCAGATAATTGTCCACAAGGAATAAACGGATGAGGTTCCGCCTGATTTTAATAGGAATTGTTGTTTCGCTGGCTGCATACAGCCAGGACAGCGCTTCCTACCATTCACTGAGGACCGATCCTTCGGCGGTTCACAAGGGAAGGCTTATAGGGGTTTTATCAGTCCAGGGGGCGCTGTATATCGGAAGCCTGAGCGGCTTGTATTTCCTCTGGTACCAGAATTATCCCCAGTCGTCTTTCCACTTTTTCAATGATGACAATGAATGGCTGCAGATGGATAAATGCGGTCATGCAACCACATCGTATTACATCAGCATGATAGGCAACTGGTCATACCGCTGGGCCGGTCTGAACAGGAAGCAATCGGCATGGTTCGGTGGGCTGCTTGCAGAAGCCTATATGCTGAACATCGAGATCCTTGACGGGTTTTCGGCCGAATGGGGTTTCTCTGTTGGGGATTTCACAGCAAACACCCTTGGTGCAGCGATGTTTGTAAGCCAGCAGCTGATCTGGGATGAGCAGCGGTTCAGGCTGAAATTTTCATTTCATCAGACTTCAAACGCATTATACAGGCCCGACCTGCTCGGGGCAAACCTGATCCAGCAGATGCTGAAGGATTATAACGGACAGAGTTACTGGTTGTCGGGGAACATCAGCACCTTCCTTCCGAAAACAAGCAGGTTCCCGAAATGGCTGAATATTGCTTTCGGTTACGGTGCAGGAGGAATGACCGGCGCAGCAGTAAATTCCAGCGGCCAGAGCATACCAACCGAACAAAGGTACCGGAGATTCATGCTTTCGGTGGATGTGGACCTGACCCGTATCCCGACCCGTTCAAAATTTCTCAAAGGAGTATTTACCGTATTGAGTTTCATTAAGATACCAGCACCTGCGATAGAATATAACACACTTGGAAATTTCAGGTTCTATCCTATATATTATTGATAATTTCTTCGTAACTTTACTTCTTAATAAAATTCCTTTTATGGAAGAGCCATCGTTCAATACGAAGCCGGAGGGAGATTTCTCAAACAAGCAGTTATTACAGCAGAATCTTCCGAATTCAAACACAATTCTGGTACTGGGAATCTTTTCAATTGTCTTCTGCTGGTGGAAGCTGATTTCAATTGCAGGGATCATTATGGGTATAATAACCCTTGTCATGGCAAAAAGAGAGATCGCTTTATACAACGCGGCCCCCCAGCAATACACTACCAGCTCATTGAAGAATGTTCAAACCGGAAGAACCTGTGCAATTATTGGCCTTATCATTTCGGTCGTGATATTTGTTCTGGCTGTATTGTTCATGATCGGTTTACTTGCAACACTTCCATTCTGGGGCATGATCAGTTAAAACATGAAGATCCTTCCTGTTGAAAAAATCCGAGAGGCCGATGCGTATACTATCGCAAATGAGCCTATTGCCGACATCGACCTTATGGAAAGGGCTTCAGCTGCCTGTTTTTCATGGATTGCCGAGAAACTGGATGAAAAAAAATCCATTCATGTTTTTGCAGGAACCGGCAATAACGGAGGAGACGGCCTGGCTATAGCAAGAATGCTTCAGCTGAAGCATTTCCCTGTACAGGTTTACATGGTAGGTCCTGAAAAAAACCTCTCGCCTTCCTGCAAACTTAATTTCCATCGTTTTAAAAATATTGCCCCGGATTGCATAAGGTTTTTCAGCGAAAACGATTCCCTGCCCGGGATCCAGCCCTCCGATGTAATAATTGACAGCTTGTTCGGCAGCGGTCTCACAAGGCCTGCAGGTGGTTTCTCAGCAGCGGTCATACGGCATATCAATGAAAGCAAGGCGCTCACCGTTTCCATCGATGTCCCGTCAGGCCTTTTCTGCGACAGTTCATATAAAACAGCTGAGAAGCCGGTGATTGTCGAAGCTGACTTTACCCTGACTTTCGCCCCTCCCAAACTGGCTTTTTTTATGCCCGAAAACGATGTATATATGGGAAAGTGGCAACTGCTCGACATCGGCATTTCACAGGAATTCATCGACCGTGCTGCTGTTAAAAATTATTTGCTCGACCGTCAAATGCTCGGTTCAAGGCTGATAAAACGGAATAAATTTGACCACAAAGGGACATTCGGCCATGCACTCCTCATCTGTGGAGGTTATGGGAAAATGGGCGCTGCAGTCCTGTCTTCCTCTGCAGCCCTGCGATCAGGGGCAGGACTTGTTACATTGCATGCGCCCGCTTCAGGGGTGTCCATTGTTCAGACCGCAGTTCCTGAAGCAATGATGAGCATAGACGAAAATGAAAGGAGAATAGGCAGCATTCCTGATCTTTCGCCTTACACCGCAATAGGAACCGGCTGCGGACTGGGCATGGATGAACAAACACAGAAAGCCATCAAATACCTTATACAACAAGCAAACCAGCCCATTGTTTTTGATGCAGACGCAATCAACATACTCGGGGAAAACAAGACATGGCTCGGTTTTCTTCCCGGGAATTGTATTTTCACACCCCATCCCAAGGAATTTCAGAGACTGGCAGGCAAACATAAGGATGACTATGACAGGATACAGATCCAGCGGGAATTTTCAAACCGCCACCAGGCCTATGTTGTCCTGAAAGGCGCCTATACTTCAGTAAGCACTCCTGAAGGGGAATGCTATTTCAATTCCACAGGGAACCCCGGGATGGCGACCGGAGGCAGCGGGGATGTGCTTACAGGGCTGATCACAGGCTTAAAAGCCCAGGGGTATTCCCCGCTTGACGCCTGCCTTCTTGGGGTTTATATTCATGGACTTGCAGGTGACCTGGCCTCTGAAGAGACCGGGCAGGAAGCCCTCATCGCTGGAGATATCATTAAACATACCGGTAAAGCATTTCAAACTTTGTATGGAAAATTTTGAGAGAGAACAATTAGTGAACATGGTCCTTGCCCCATATGTTCAGAAGGCAACCGCCCTCAGGGGTATCAAACGTCATGTAGGTGGCAACCAGTTTCGCCATGCCCTGATGACCTATGCAATATTAATTGATTATCATTATGTGGACCAGGTGCTGCTTAAAGCATCCGTGATCCATGATATTTTCGAAGACGTACGTTGTGTCTCGTACGATGAAATAAAGAACCTTGACCGGGACGGGGAAGCCGTGCTGAAACTCGTGCTCGAAGTCACGAAGAAGAAGGAAGAAAGCAAGGACGATTACCTGAAGAGGTTACTGGAGACCGGAAGCGAAAATGCAAAGACCCTGAAATGCGCCGACCGCATCAGCAATCTCACCGACCTTCATCCCGACATTTTCGAGAAGGAATTCATCAAAAGGTATCTTGAAGAGACCAAAAGATGGGTGATCCCGATGGCCGAGCAGGTCAACAGGAATATGTTGTATGAACTTGAAGACCTTTTACACAGAAGGGAAGCATTGCTCAAATTCGCGGCTACAATCTGGCCGTTCCAGAAGAAACATAATTAGGCCCCGGCTGCAGTTTCGAGAATATCCTCCTCTACCTTCAGATTATCGATAATGAAAGTCTGGCGTTCGGGAGTATTTTTACCCATATAGAAGCTGAGTACCTCATGGACCCCTGAATCTTTTCCAAGGATCACAGGATCAAGCCTCATATTGGCCCCGATGAAATGATTGAATTCATCGGGAGATATCTCGCCGAGGCCTTTGAACCTTGTTATCTCGGGGTTAACTCCCAGTTTCTCTATGGCCGATTTCCTCTCATCATCCGAATAACAATAGATTGTCTTTTGTTTATTCCTTACCCTGAAAAGCGGGGTCTGAAGAATGAACAGGTGATTGTTCTTTACCAGGTCGGGATAGAACTGCAGGAAGAACGTCAGCAACAGCAGCCTGATATGCATCCCGTCCACATCGGCATCGGTTGCGATCACAACATAATTGTACCTTAGGTTTTCCAGCCCTTCTTCTATATTCAGGGCCGACTGCAGCAGGTTGAATTCTTCATTCTCGTACACCACCCTTTTACTCAGGCCGAAACAGTTAAGGGGCTTCCCTTTCAGGCTGAACACAGCCTGGGTATTAACATCCCTTGCCTTGGTGATGGAACCGCTTGCAGAGTCGCCTTCGGTGATAAAGATGGTTGACTCATAACGGCGGTCATCATGGTTATTATAGTGAATGCGGCAATCCCTCAGTTTCTTGTTATGCAGGCTTACCTTTTTAACACTTTCCTTCGCGATCTTCTTGATGTTGGCCCATTCTTTCCTTTCCTTTTCCGACTGAAGGATCTTTCGCAGAAGGGCTTCGGCGGTATCCTGGTTCATATACAGGAAATTGTCGAGATGCTTCTTGACAATGTCCATGATATAGTTACGGATCGACTGGCCTTCAGGCTCAATGAGGATGGACCCGAGTTTCGTTTTGGTCTGGGATTCAAACACAGGATCCTGGACCTTGATGCTCAGGGCTGCAATGAGAGATGCCTTGATGTCGTTGGTATCAAAATCCTTTTTGTAGAATTCCCTTATTGTTTTAACGAGCGCTTCGCGGAAGGCCGCCTGGTGGGTGCCTCCCTGGGTGGTATGCTGCCCGTTCACAAAGGAATAATATTCCTCGCCGTAGATCTCGCAATGGGTGAAGGCAAATTCAAAATCACCATCACTGAGGCGGACAATAGGGTATATTTTGGGTGTGTCGATGACCGAATCGAGCAGGTCAAGCAGGCCGTTTTGTGAATAATAGCGTTCACCGTTAAAGATCATGGTGAGGCCGTTGTTCAGGTAAACGTAATTCCAGAGCATTTTCTGAACGTAGTCAGGAATGAAATGGTATTTCCCGAAAAGGTCCTCATCAGGAGTAAAGGTAACGATAGTACCGGCCCTCAGTTCACAGGGATGTTCCTTTTCGTCCCGGGTAAGTTCTCCCCTGTTGAACTCAATGATCCTGGTAAGCCCATCCCTGATGGCCTGCACTTTGAAGTAAGCCGAGAGACCGTTGACTGCTTTTGCGCCAACCCCGTTGAGGCCTACTGCCTTTTTAAAGACCTTGGAATCGTATTTTGCGCCGGTATTGATCCTTGAAACGCATTCAACCAGCTTTCCAAGCGGTATGCCCCGGCCGTAATCGCGAACACAGACCTGCTGGTCCTTGATAGTGATTTCGATGGTCTTGCCATAACCCATCACATATTCATCGATGGCATTGTCGACAATCTCCTTGATAAGGACATAGATCCCGTCATCGGGAGAAGAACCATCTCCCAGTTTGCCGATATACATACCGGGCCTGAGGCGGATGTGTTCCTTCCATTCCAGGGAGCGAATACTATCTTCATTATAGGCTTCTTCCTTGAACATGCTGACGATTGCTATTAGAGAAAGGGCATACGCGGAGTTTCATCCATGTATGCATTGGAACAGGATTTTTTGATTGCGCAAAGATAACCGAAACTCCCTGCCGGCTTTGACGGATTTACTAAATCTTATCGGAAAGTTATTCACAAGAACAGGAATTCCGTTAATTTGCATTCAGTAATAATCTGATCTCAGGCATATGGAACTAGTAAAAATTGAAACCAGGGAATCGATCGGGTGGATCACACTCAATCATGATGCAAAACGCAATGCTTTAAGCCGCGCCCTTCTGAACGAATTACTTGAAGCTTTGCATGAGCTGGAAAAGCAAAAAGTAAGGGTAATCATCATCAGGGCAAATAAAGGAGCCAAAGTATGGTCGTCGGGATTTAACATCGATGAGCTGCCCCGCGACGGCAGCGACCCGCTGGCTTATGACAATCCCCTGCAAAAGGTAATCAGGTCCATCATGAGAATCCCGATACCCGTGATTGCCATGGCCGAAGGCAGTATCTGGGGAGGGGCCTGCAATGTTGCAATAATATGCGATATGGTAATCGGGACCAAAAACACCTGCCTTGCAATAACCCCTGCAAAGATCGGAGTCCCTTACAATACTTCAGGGATTCTGCAATTCCTTGACATTATGGGCGCCCACATTGCAAAGGAAATGTTCTTCACAGCAGAGCCGATATCGGCCGAAAAGGCGCACAGTCTGGGGATAATCAACCATATCGTCGAGGCGGAAGAGCTTGAGAATTTCACAGTTAAACTTGCCAACCGTATCATAGCCAATTCCCCTCTGAGCATACAGGTCATCAAGGAGCAGCTGAACATCTTAGGAAATTCACTGCCGATCTCGCCTTCGGTGTTTGAACATATCGACATGCTAAGAGGGAAAGCCGGGACCAGCTCCGACTATATCGAAGGTATAAGGTCCTTTTATGAAAAGAGGAAGCCGATCTTTATAGGCGAGTGACAGATCATATTTATGATTTTACCGGTTTTGATTTATTCGGCAGGGATAATCATATATATTTGGACAAAATCTCTGAAACATGAAAAAAACCTTACTGCTGATCATCAGTATTATTACGGTCTTACCGGTTGTAAATGCTACAAGGCTGCTGGTTCCGCAACAATACACAAGCATACAGGCAGCTATCAACGCCGCTTCCACAAGTGATACGGTGCTTGTTTCACCGGGAATTTATTATGAGAACATCAATTTCAGGGCCAAAGGCATTGTACTTGCCAGCACCTATATTCTCACCAACGACACCACGACAATTGATGCCACCGTGATCAACGGCAGCCAGCCTTCCCTTCCCGATTCGGCAAGCTGTGTTATCATTGCGAGCAAGGTCTCAGGCACATCCCTTGACACAACATCCATGATCATAGGTTTCAAAATCACAGGCGGAACCGGGACCAAGTGGGAGGATGAGCATAATCCGGGCTCTGTTTACCGTGAAGGGGGCGGGATACTGGTACAGTATTTATCGCCCAGGATACTTCATAATCATATCACCTATAATTATGCCATTGATCTGAGCGGCGGAATGACCAGTGCGGGAGGCGGGGCAATCCGTTGCGGAGACAGTAATCCCCTCATCCAGAACAACGTCATTGATAACAACCAGGGGAGGTACGGAGCAGGGATCGTATTTAATTTCTGCGGAGGGATCATCAGGAACAACCTGATAGCCCATAATACCGGCGGGCAAAATTTCGGGGGTAGCGGGATCTGGATGTATGAAGTCAATGCCCAGGGTTCTCCGCGCATTATAATTAATAATACCATTATCCACAATTATTCCATCGGCCCCGGCGGAGGTATCAGAGCCTGGAGTTCCCCTGCAACCATAAAAAACAACATCCTCTGGGGTAATACAGCATCGGCTGGCAATCAAATTTACAATGGGGGCGGGAGTATTACTGTGACCTACAATGATATACAGGGCGGATATTCAGGATCAGGCAACATCTCAATTGAACCTGGTTTCGATATACAGAATTACTACCTGTCAGCCTCCTCCCCCTGCATCGATAAAGGAGATTCATCTGCAGCCTATAATGACATTCCCGACCCCACAACCCCCTCTTCAGCCAAATTTCCTTCCAAAGGTGGTCTGAGGAATGACATGGGAGCATACGGAGGCCCCTGCTGCAGCATACTTTCGGGTTTAAGCACTTTATGGACAGGCATTGGCCAGGATATGAATCTGGGCCCGGAACCTGAGATCCGCATTATACCCAATCCTGTGAAAGATGAAGCTGATATTGTAATGCAGGGCATAACTGGCAAGGACGTTGACCCACAGCTTTTTGACATGAGCGGACGTAATGTCAGGCATTTATACGCTCATTCATCCACCGAAGGTGATTACAGGATAAGATTTTCAAAAGGGAACCTGAGCCCGGGAAACTATATGCTGGTCCTGGTTTCAAACCATAGCATACTGGCCAGGAAATCATTGGTCATCGACTGAAACAGGCATATCTGCTTTCCAGGTGAAGTTCCTGACTTCATGGATCAGCAGGATTATCTCCGAACGGGTTAGCAGAAAGTCCCTGGCTCTCAGGTGAGTCATACGGATGAATATAATCAGCTGGTAAATTGTTGAAATTGTGTACGATACAGATGCAGTGACTGCAGCCCCCAGGATTCCGTAACGCGGAACGATCAGCAAACCGAGCCCGATTGTAAAAACCAATCCTATTGCCGAGCTGACCATATTATGGCAGGGTTTGTTGATCCCTGAGAAGAAATGGCTTAAAATCATCGAAAAACTCAGGGTGACAATGCCAACTCCAAGGCAGGCGATAACTATCCTCACCTGTCCGAATTCATGATGATAGTATATCAGCCTGTAAAAAGATTCAGGTAAAGCCATTAAGCAAATCAGGGCGATCGTTGTCACAACAAGGGTTACTTTCGACAGGATCAGGGTAAGTCTGACGCTATAGTCAAAGTCCATGGCATTCGAGATCCTGGTGAACTGCACCAGGGCAAGGCTCCGGCTGATGATCCAAAGGCCTTCGGCAATCTGGAACCCTGTTGACATTACTCCCAGGGCAGCCCTGCCGAACCATACCTCGACCATATAATAACCGATACGGTAATTCATCAGCTGGAAGATGTTGCCAAACTGGGCATAGGTCCCAAACTGCATCATTGAATGAAAAATCGGTTTCAGGCCTTTCAATGGTTCTGCCTTAAAGTATTTCAGCAAGGGCAGCAGGCTGAAAAAATAAGAAAACAGGAACGAGATCAATATAGCTGAGTAATAGGCCATTACGGTCCTGACATGAAACATTTTGACTGCTGCAAGCAGGCAGGCAATGAGAATAATTATCTGGATAAGTGTTAAAATATTGAAGACCTTTACTTTTTCCTTGCCAAGAAGCAGCATATAGTTCGCCGACGTAAATGACATAACTAAGGCAAGAATAAGAACCTCAACAAAGTAGCCCCGGGGAATGACTTCAAGCTGTTTTACAAGGCTGCCAGTAAATTGAAAGAAAAATGTTGCCAGGATAGTGACTCCCAGTATCCAGGCATAGCTTAAGACAAATAATTTTATAAAACCTGCCCTTGGGGTCATATAGATAAGAGCTCCCCCTCCTATAAAGTTGTTGAACAATTGAATGAATGTTACCGAGAGGATGATGAGCGAGATCGTTCCTACATTGGCTGTGCCCAGGAAACGGGCATTAAGAACGCTTATCAGCAATGTAAGGAATGCACCGACTACCCGTGTCCCTATAGTACCGATTATCTTTCTGAACATTACTGTTCTTAGTGTTTCCTGAATTTATGACGGGCCTGCCTGCTGAAGTGGAATAAATTGAACTTTGAACGCTTGGCGTCGATAAGGGTATACCTGCCCAATCCAAATACGGTATGAAATCCCTCGGAATATCTTGAATTCTTCAATGGCCCGAGGTACCTCACAAATTCTTCCTCAAACTCTGTCTCACTGAGGTTTAAAATCCTGTTGATTGCTACCCTCTTCCCGTATGTTTCAGAACAATCCTGCCCTGGCCTGTAAAGGTTCCCTTTGTAAATAAAGGGCAATCCGGCAGGTCTTGAAGACCTGATATCCATTTTGACGGGATTGGCGGGATGAGGTTTGTAAACACCCGCAAGTTCACCCGCAAAATAAATATATAAATGGGTGTTCGAATATTTTCTAAGGGTGAAGAAAAGCCACCATTTGTCGTTATGATTTATCAGGGTGGGATCGACAGCATCGATATGATCAAGGAGAACGTGGTCTTCAACAAAAATCCCTTCAGAATAATTGCGCTTATACAAGCCAATATAGCCGTAACGGTATGATTCGGGCAGGCAGTATATATTCTCACCATAAACGAAAACATATGGATACGAAAGATGTTCCTTAGTTTCTATGGATTTCAGGGGCACCGAAAAAGTGTTTGTGGAGGGATCAAAAACAGCCTCCGAAATATGTGCTTTATTCTGGGAATACGAATAATCCTCCATCAGGATATGCACCTTGTTCTCCTCGATAAACCCGGCAGGATCGGCAAAATAATTCCTGTGGCTTCTTTCCCGCATCCATAATACATTGTCCTGTTGCACTTCCTTTTCCTGGAAAACCAGCTCCTGTAAAGAATTGTTGATTATGCCAATATTCCATCTCTCAGCCCTGAACAGGTCATGGTAGTAAAAAGCAATCCTGTTTTTGAACAGTTTCAGAATGAAAATGAACATTTTCCAGTTGCCGGGCACTTTATACACAATGGCAGAAGTAGATGAGTGCTTTTCAGGGGGGTACCCAATGCTGACAATCTGGTTGGCAAAATCGGCAGGCCAGTCAGAGGAAACATAAAGGAGAACATTCAGGTTCGTTCTGTATGAATGCATCAGGGTTTTTAGCCAGGCTTTTTTCAATATTATACCTGCATCCAGTTTCTCAGTCAGCCTCTGCATTACCGCCCCGCTCACCGGATCATTATTGTACACAGGCCAGAAACCCGGGGGCCCTCCCCGGTATTTCTCCTCGTCATCATGATGAAATGACCATACCCCGTATTTTGCAGCATTCAGCATTTCGCCACGGATGATATTGAACCCGAAGCGCAGGATAAAATCAAGTTTTAGCGACTTTACAGCCGAAACATCCTCATCGGAAAAATATTCGGAATGATTTTCCTCCCTTACCAGGCAGACTTTTCTTGCGATATCCTTTAGTTCAGCACCCAGGTCCACCGGGGTTTTCTGTTCGATTTTAAACAAAAACCTGCTGGCTGCTCTCCATAAAAAAGAATATTTATGTTTCGGGGTAGCCGGTTCAGCCAGCCCGGTACGGCCATCAACTAAAAGCAATGCAACAGAATGACCGTTTTGGATCAGTCTTCGAATCGCTTCAGCCTGCCATTTCTGGAAAACCGCACCGGAGCACATTACCCCGAAAGTCAATCCTTTCGCCATGTTCTGAGGATTTCATTATAAATAACCGTAAGTTTATCCGATATCTGTTCCCCGGAAAACTCACCGGCAACCGATTCATGCAATTTATTCCGGTCAAATTTAGGATAAATATCGAGCATTTCCTCAATACCTTTTACAATTTCGCTAACATGGGGTTGTTCAATAATGATCCCGTTTCCCTTGTTCAGTATGCCCGGTGCAATGCCGGTTTTGGTGGAAACAACAGGAATGCCGCAGGACAAGGCTTCAATAACAACCGTCCCGAAGGTTTCATAATGACTCGACTGAACAAGAAACGAGGCAGATTGAAACAAATCTATCAGTTCCGAATTCTCTTTGAGTCCTTTGAATTGCAACTGCGGATGACGGAGCCCGAGTTCGCTTGCATACTGCTGCATGGCAGTAAAGTCAGGCCCTTCACCAACCATCTGCACAATAAAGTCATTACGCTTCCTGCACACTTCGGCTATGGCCTCAAGAAACCCCGAAATGTTTTTCGATTTGTTTTCGAAACAGGAAACATGGAGAATAACCGCTTTCCCTGATTCCGGCATATTTACCGGTGGAACGTATGCCGAAACATCAACCACGTTAGGAACAACCCATGACCTGGAATGTTCGAGATTCTCATCCTTCATGGCTTTCAGCAATGGCTCACTTACGGCGATCAGCCCCGAAGAACGTCTGAGCAACCAGCGGCCCAGGCATTTTCTAAGGACTCCCTTATAAGTCCCGTTCACCGGGAAATATCTTGACCAGTGTTCGGAAATGACATAAGGGCGATGCTGTTTCCGGGCCATGAACCAGGTAAAGAATATCTCCCGGGTGAGGATATGCCCGTGAACAATGTCAACACTGAATGGCGACTGGCTCATATATCCCTTATGATGCGCCCTTACATACCTGATAAAACCTGTAAGTCCCGACAGGAAAGGGATGTTGCCTCCAGGCTTGTAATAGACACGGCAAACCTTTACAGAATTTTCAAGCGTATTTACCACTTCATAGGTTTCCCTTGCGCTGGCATCAGGATAAACTGCAATCACCCTGACCTCATGTTTTTTAGCAAGCGCCTCAGCCTGCCGCCTGACGAAGATCCCTGGCATATGATCCATGCGGCCGGGATACCATCGGGTTACGAATAAAATTTTCAGGACAGTTTCCAAGGATACTGTAAATTAATTGATGTTATTTCAGCTTAAAATATGAATTTATGCCGCTTACCGCATTGTCCCGGCGGTCATGCCCGGTACCGTTTACAATCACATAAGGGAATTCCCTGGTATCCAATTCCATACAATATAGTTCAAAAAGTTCTTTCCTCATCTCGGGATGTTCCCTTAGGGGATCAAACATCCAGGGAAGGTCAATATCGCATAAAAGGAACAGGTCGTAGGTATGTTCTTCTATCTGCCGCAGTATCCAGGGATTGCATCTGCCGTACTTCACATCACTCCATATCTTGGTGACGATAAATTCGGTATCGCAGAACAGGTAATGAGAAGCATTAGCCTCTGCCTTTTTTTCCTGTTCGAGCTGTCCTTTTGCAATGGTTAAAATATCCTCTTCCCGGTATGACGGACCATTGACTTCAAGGTAATGCCTGGCATATTCCGGCACCCACACGGTACCATAGAACTCAGCCAGGTCAGCAGCAAGCATTGATTTTCCCGTTGATTCGGGACCAGTGACCGCTATTTTCCTGAGCTTGTTCAGAATATCAATAAGTTTGTGTACCCTTGACTTTATATTTCCATTCCATCCATCCAAGCGTGGCAATAACCATATATACCAGGTACTGGAAGCCGAGGAAATACCACTTCAGAAAAATGCAGAGCCCAACCATGACCACATCCCCGATGATCCAAAGAATCCAGTGCTGAATTTTTTTCCTGGCCATGAGCCACATGGCAATTACGTATAGCGAAGATGTAAATGCATCATAAACGGCATACTTGTTATCGGGTGTCTTCCCCAGCAGGTACCAGAGACCGAAGAAAAAAAAGATCATCAGTACTATATAAACCTGCATTTCCTTCCGGCTGCAGGAAGTGATCATTAAGTGCTGGTCTTCCCCGGTTTTCCGCAGCCAGTTATACCAGCCGTAAATATTCATAAAAAAGTAAAAAAGGTTTATCCCGGCATTGGCATAAATATTGCCTTTGAAATAGATGTATGCCGATAGAAGCACACTGACCCCGCCGATGGGAAAAGCCCATACATTTTCCTTCTTGACAAGCCAGACACTTACAAGGCCTGTCAATACAGCGGCAAGTTCAACAACTGAAGTCTGGAAAATCCCGAAATTGATTAAAAAATCGCATACCACGCCGCAAAGGTAAATTAATAAGGCGGTTTGCAAATCAGAAATAGCTAATTTTGCAGCTTGTAAGGATCATGTTAGATTATGTTCCATCTGTTTCACACCCAGCTTCCCTTCATTGTCAACCTGCTGATCCTTTTACTTTCGGCCAAAATCCTGGGCGAGATAGCAGAACGTCTCGGCCAGCCTGCAATGATAGGCGAAGTGCTTGCAGGTGTGATCCTCGGGCCCTCTTTATTCAATATAATTCCTATCGTTGGGGAAATAAAACCAATTGCCGACCTGGGAGTATTCCTGCTCATTCTTATGGCCGGGATGGAGATCGAGCCTGAAGAGATCAGGAACTCAATACGGGGTAAAAACCTGTGGATCGGTCTCCTGGGGTTTGCAATTCCAATGGGTTGCGGTTTCCTGGTAGGCCACTTCTTTCATTTCAGCAACATCTTCACAATTTTTCTTGCCCTCTGCATTGCCATTACCGCTCTGCCTGTAAGCATAAGGATACTTGTCGACCTGGGGAAAATGCAGACTGACGTCGGGCAAAGGATCATTTCAGCCGCTATTTTCAACGACGTCATCTCTCTGATGATACTGGGAATTATCCTGGATTATAACGGCACATCAGGTAATCTCAGGGAGGTAACTTTTTCAATTCTCTTCACGAGCGCAAAACTTGTCTTTTTTATTTTCATTCTTGTTGGCGCCTATCGGTTGATCGCAGTTTCGAAAAAAAGAGTGAGCACTCTGAACCCGAAAATGGAGAAGTTCCTGCATTACCTTAAAGGGAAAGAATCCATGTTCGCCATGGTCATTTTATTTGTGCTGATCTTTGCCAGCATTGCCGAATTACTCGGACTTCATTTTATAGTCGGCGCCTTTTTCGGGGCCCTGCTGTTTCCAAGGACATTGTTCCGGAAATCCGAATTTGACCAGGTTAAACACTCAACTTCAAGCGTTACCATGGGCTTCCTGGCTCCTATTTTCTTTGCGATCATGGGAGTTCAGTTTGATGCCACTACCCTGTCGAACGGTTTGCTGTTGACGGTGATCCTTGCGGTGTCGTTTCTCAGCAAGATCCTGGGCGGCTATTTTGGTGCAAGGCTTGCCGGTTTCCATAACCTCAAAGCCATCACCATCGGCCTGGGGCTTAATGCCCGCGGCATTATGGAGTTGGTCATTGCCAACATTGCGCTTCAGAAAGGCTTTATCGACATACCATTCTTTTCCATCCTCGTTATGATGGCTCTGCTCACCACGCTCATCACTCCATTCCTTCTGAAAGATGCCTTCGTAAGGATAGACAAAACCGAGAGCCCATAGCAGGAATTAAAAAACAATTACCTTTGCGCCCATTCACCAAATCCGAGACTACATGGAACTTATCCGTAATCTGATCGACTTTATTCTTCATATAGACCAGCATTTACTGAAAATTGTAGCGGACTACCAGACCTGGACCTACCTTATACTTTTCCTTATTATTTTCATGGAGACCGGGCTTGTTGTCACACCTTTTCTTCCCGGAGATTCCCTGCTTTTTGCCGCAGGCACCATTGCCGCGATGCCGGGCGAGCCCCTGCAGATGATGCCTCTTATCATTTTGCTGATCTGTGCAGCCTTCAGCGGGGACAATACGAACTACTTCATCGGCCGGTTCCTTGGGCACAAGGTTTACGAAAAGAATTACCGCCTGATCAGGAGGGAGTACCTCGACAAGACCCATGCTTTCTATGAAAAACACGGCGGGAAAACCCTGATCATCGCCAGGTTCATGCCAATTATCAGGACTTTCGCTCCCTTCGTTGCCGGGGTCGGAAGAATGACCTATGTCAGGTTTATCAGTTTCAGCATCATTGGCAATGTGCTGTGGGTGATCCTTTTCACGATGGGCGGTTATTTTTTCGGGAACATCCCATTCATCAAAAACAACTTCACTGTTGCGATCCTTGCGATCATCTTCATTTCACTGCTTCCCATGATCATTGCCTTCATACAAGGGCTGTTCAGGAAGAAAGCATAAAACTCAGGATTATTTCCTTGCGAGGACGGCCAATGCCGCCTTTACTACATCAGGAGTGTCGAGGCCGAACTTTTTCATAAGTTCTTCGGGCGTCCCGCTCTCACCAAATGAATCATCAACAGCGACCATTTCAACAGGCGCCGGAAATTTCCTTGCCAGCAGCTGGGCTATGCTGTCGCCCAGCCCTCCGTTCCTTTCATGTTCCTCGGCAGTGACAACGCATCCGGTTTTCCTTACAGAAGCAAGCACGGCTTCCTCATCCAGGGGTTTTATGGTATGAATATTAATGACCTCGGATGAGATCCCCTGTTCCTCAAGAAGTCTGCAGGCTTCAAGAGCTTTCCACACCAGGTGGCCCGTGGCAAAAATGCTCACATCCCTGCCTTCGCTGAGAAGGAGAGCTTTCCCTATCTCAAACTTCTGATCTGCAGGAGTAAAATTTGGGACCTTTGGGCGGCCGAATCTCAGGTAAACAGGGCCCTGGAAACGGGCAACAGCGAGGGTCGCCGCTTTGGTCTGGTTAAAATCACAGGGATTGATGACGGTCATGTTAGGAAGCATCTTCATCATCCCGAGGTCCTCCATATTCTGGTGTGTGGCCCCGTCCTCACCAAGTGTAATTCCTGCATGGGATGCGCAGATCTTTACATTCTTATTGGCATAGGCAACCGATTGCCTGATCTGGTCATAAACTCTTCCTGTTGAGAAATTTGCGAAGGTGCCTGTAAAAGGGATCTTCCCTCCTATTGTAATTCCTGCTGCCATACAGATCATATTGGCTTCAGCAATCCCGGTCTGGATGAACCTTTCGGGAAATGCCCTTGCAAAGGCCTCGAGTTTCATAGACGGGGTAAGGTCGGCGCAAAAAACCACCACCTCGGGATTGGTCTTCCCAAGTTCGTGCATAGCTTCCCCAAACCCAGAGCGGGTGTCTTTGGAACCGGAGTTGGTATATTCTGTCATCAATCAATATATTTAATACGTAAGGTTTAATCTTTGAATAATCGAATACTCGAATAACGAGTTTTGAATTAAGAATTATTTAATTGCTATTCGTTCCACACTCCTGACTCACTGCTTATGGCTGATGGCTCATGTCCAAACTAATTTGAATACATTTTTACATTCGTCGTTTGTCCGCTTTCAACTTTAAAGGACTTCTCCTCGGTATAAGAGGAAGAGTTTGAATATTTTGGCCTGAAGACCACCCTGTAGTTTCCCGGCTGTAGGTATAGTGTCTCCTGCTGCTGCGGGCTGTCTTTCAGGTTATACAACCATGTAAGACCCTTGCCTTCTTCAATGTAAAGGCTGCCGTAGCCGTTCGTCACTCTCTGGATCACCGCTATCCCCGGCGAGGGTATTTCAACGAAAGTGGTATGGCTCTGGGTGACATCAACATCCTTTACAATGATCCTTGGCAGGCACAGGATCTCAATATCATACTTCCCGATGATATACTTCTCTACCTGGTCAAACTGCTGCACGTTCAGTGTCTGGTTCTGCCCCGATCTCCTGATTATACAGGGAAGGTATTTAAGGGTTGCATTGCCTGAGGCTTTGAAGGTGAGGTATCCCTGGGGGGCATCTATACCGACAATGGTGTGTTTGCCTGGTGTAAGCCTGACTGAATCCTTGCTGATCGGGGGGATGGTATGAACGACTATCCTGTATGATGCAAGCGGATCAACATCAAGGGTATCGGGCAGTCCTTTTGCGTTAAGTGAATGAATAAAATTATACTTTATAAGACCGCTTTTCATATCATAAAAGGTCATGGCCACATTTGTTTCGGTAGGGTCATGCTGCTGGTCAAGCAGGTTTACCTGCATAGTCGTAGGGTTGAGCGTACGGCTTATGATCACCTTCAATGCGTTGGTAAATTCCTTTTCGTTGCTGGCGTCGAAATAGGTACCCACGCATTCGAACTGGTCCTTGAAGTTTTTTCCAATCCCAACGATAAAGGGCTTGAGTGTAATCCCTTTCTGCTGAAGCTCGGCTGAAACGGCACAGGGGTCACCCCCGCATTCCTCCATCCCGTCGGTGATAAGAATGATAACATTCCTGCAGTGATCGCAGGGAGGGAAATCCTTTGCAGCAAGTGAAAGGGAATATGCAATAGGAGTTGTGCCGTTCGGGCTTATAACTTTAAGCACATGTTTTATCCGGTTCACGTTATCCTTTGCAAAAGGAACCTCTAATTTTGAATCGCTGCAATCCTGTGGAGGGAAGGGCTTCTGATGCCCGTAAACCCTGAGGGCCAGTTCAAGGTCAGGAAGGTTCCTGAGGCTGTCGAGCAGGCTGGAGAATAACCTGGTGGCAATGTTGAATTTGGTATCGCTCTGCCACCTTCCATACATACTCTGGGAGGCATCAAAAACAAATAAAATGCGGGTGGTTGGTTTGGGCTTCTCGGGTTCCTTCCTTACCTGGCCCAATACAGCCTGCGCTAACAGCAGGAAGAAGAAAATCAGAAAAAGTGCCGGTATTTTTTTTATTGACAGCATGAAACTGAAGTGTTTGGTAACCCGCGAATACATATGCAACGGCTAATAATCGCCCAGGGTTTCCTGTAACTGGGCAAGGGCTTTTGCAGCCTGTTCATTGTTTGGAGGAACCCCGTGCCATTCATGGTTATCCGTCATAAAATCCACTCCACAACCCATATGCGTATGCATGATGATAATATTAGGTTTTCCTTTCCCCGACAGAGACTTTACTTTATTGAGAACGTCGGTGACATCCTGAATATTATTCCCGTCCATGTCGGTAACCTGCCAGCCGAAAGCTTCAAATTTGGCCCTGAGGTTTCCAAGAGGCATAACTTTGTCGACCGGGCCGTCGATCTGTTTCCCGTTATAATCAACTACTGCGATAAGGTTATCGACGTTTTTGGCCGGCGCAAACATCAGGGCTTCCCAGTTCGACCCTTCCTGCAATTCGCCGTCACCGCAGAGGGTATAAACCAGATGGCTGTCGCCGTTCATTTTCTTAGCCATGGCGGCCCCTATGGATACTGAAAGTCCCTGGCCCAGTGAACCGGAAGCCATGCGGATCCCCGGAAGTTTTTCCATGGTTGAAGGATGTCCCTGGAGACGGCTGCCAAGTTTGCGAAGGGTCCCCAATTCTTTAACGGGGAAAAAACCGTACCTGGCCAGCACGCTGTACCAGGCAGGTGCAACATGACCGTTGGAAAGAAAAAAAAGATCCTCATTTTTCCCGTCCATATCGAAGCCTTCAGTGACGGGACGCATGATCCCGAAGTAAAGGACCGTTAAAAAATCAGCTACTCCGAGTGAGCCCCCGGGATGCCCGGAGGCAGCACCGTTAACCATCCTTATTATATCTCTCCTGACCTGGGTGGAAATTCTCTTAAGCTCGTCGGTTGTTGGCATCTTAAAAGTAAAATTTTACGTACCGGTCAAAGATATGGGAATCCTCCCTGCGGGCCGGGTCAATGTTAATAAGTATGGATAATATTTCGTCAGTCCCAAAGCATTTTTATTTTCTTTTGTCCTCCCATACCTGTATGTCAGTAAAATGCGAATTCTTTGAAACGTCTTGTCCTTATTTTTTCCCTGTTTTTCATCTCCTATCTCATGATCCGGGCACAGGGAATACAGCGTACCGACAGCATCTGGGCCGACTCGGTGTTCAGGCAGCTCAGCCCGGGGCAAAGGATAGCACAGCTGTTCATGATCCGGGCTTACTCATGGAAAGATTCAACTTATAAGGACAGCCTCTCTGCAGTCATTGAGAGATTTCAGCCCGGGGGCATCTGTTTTTTCAAGGGTACGCCATACGCCCAGGCCATGTTCACTAACCGCCTGCAGGGTATAAGCAAGGTACCCATGCTGGTGGCCATCGATGCTGAGTGGGGACTTGGGATGAGGCTCGACAGTACCATCGCATTTCCCAGGCCAATAACCCTCGGAGCTGTTTCGGATGACACCCTTGTTTACGAGGTAGCCTCAAGGATAGCTATGGATTGCAGGAGGATGGGTATCCATATCAACTTCGCCCCCGTAGCCGATATCAATTGCAATCCCGATAACCCAGTGATCAATTTCAGGTCATTCGGGGAAAATAAGTTCAGGGTCGCCGCCAAAAGCCTGAATTATATGAAAGGGCTGCAGGATAACGGGGTGATGTCGGTAGCAAAACATTTTCCGGGGCATGGTGACACCGATATGGACTCGCATCTTACCCTGCCTATAATCAGGCATAGCAAGGAAAGGATGGATTCTGTCGAGCTTTATCCTTTTAAAGTGCTGATAAAAAACGGGGTACAAGGCGTAATGACGGCCCATTTATTCCTCCCCTGCTATGACTCATCATTGAATGCAGCAGCAACATTGTCAAAGCCCATTGTTCACGGGCTCCTTAAGCAGCAGTTGGGATTCAGGGGCTATGCAATAACCGACGCTCTTGATATGCAAGGTGTTGCCAAATTTTACAAGCCGGGAGAGATAGAACTTAAAGCTTTCCAGGCCGGCAACGACATCCTGTTGCTCCCCCAGGACCTGGGAGAGGCCATCAAAGCGATCAAAACGGCTGCCGACAGCAATATTATTTCACAGGCCGGGATAGATTCTGCCTGTTTTCGCATATTGATGCTGAAAAGCGGGCTGGGCGTAAGCAAAACGCCTGTCAGCACAAAAGATCTTTACCATGACCTGAATACCAGGCCGTCCCAGGTTCTCAGGAAGGAAGGTTTTGCCTCGGCCCTTACGCTGGTGAAGAATGAACTCGGGCTCATCCCCCTGATCTCCCCCGACAAAAGGCGTATCGCTTATCTTGGCATAGGGGATAAACCGGGAAACGATATGTCGGTATACCTGGATGCCTATGCTGATGTACATCCTTTCTTCCTTCCTCACCAGTTCAGTAAGACCTTGGCCGACAGCATGGTAAGCCTTTTAGCTAAATATGATGTCCTCATCATCGGCCTTCACAATATGACAGGATATCCCACCGACAGCTTCCATCTTTCAAGGCAGTCACTGCATATGGTTGATACTCTTTCGAAGGTTACCAGGACAGCCCTGGTCGTGTTCGGAAATCCGTATTCGTTAAAACTCATCCCCGGCCACCTTCGCTCCGAATCAATAATCATTGCTTACCAGGACTTCCCCGTGACCCAGCTGCTGGCGGCAGAAGTACTTTTCGGAGGTATTGCCACGAAAGGCCATCTCCCGGTGAGTTCAGCAGGATTTCCCTATGGCAGCGGCGAAGAAACCGAAAAAACAAGGTTTTCATTTGTCATGCCCGAAGAGATTGGCTTGCCGGAACAGGCTCTCAGTATTATTGACTCCATCGCCGAAGACGGGATAGAGAAGGGTGCATACCCGGGATGCCAGGTGCTGCTTGCCAAGGATGGCAAAGTCTTTTATAACAAAGCATTCGGTCATCCGCAGTATAATGATACTGTAAAAGTGAAGATTGAAGATCTTTACGATATTGCCTCCGTGACAAAAGTTGCGGCAACCACCCTGGCCATCATGAAATTATACGACGAAGGCAGACTGGATCCCGGTGACAGCCTTGGAAAATTCCTGGGAATCCTAGCCGGTTCGGATAAATCGGGGATGATCATCCGCGACATCATGACCCATAAGGCAGGGCTGCAGTCCTGGATACCTTTTTACAAGGCGGTCAGCAATGTAAAAAGTTATGATACCATCATTTTCAGAAGGGATTCCAGCAAAGCATACCCGTATAAAGTTGCAAATAACCTATTCATCAGCGCTGCATACAGGGATACTATTTTTAAACAGATAGCCAGGTCACCGCTTGGCGAAAAAGGTAAATACCTTTACAGCGACCTTGGGTTTTATCTGCTCAGGCTGATTGTTGAAAAGCTCAGCGGCAAACCCTTTGACCAATATCTTGAAGAAACATTTTACCTTCCGATGGGACTCAGGAGAACGGTCTTCAACCCGTATAAAACATTCTCCCTCAATGAGATCATGCCAACGGAGAATGACACTGAATTCCGGAAACAGTTCATCAGGGGGTATGTGCATGACCCTGGCGCTGCAATGTTGGGAGGTATTTCGGGACATGCAGGATTATTCACAAACTCACTGGAACTCGGGGTGATCATGCAGATGCTGCTGAACCATGGAAGTTATGGAGGCAAGCAATTCATAAAGCCATCCACAGTTCGCCTGTTTACAAGCTGCCAGTTCCCCGGCAGCGGGAACCGCAGGGGATTGGGGTTTGACAAGCCGCTTCAGAACTACAAACCCGACAGCCCGGCCTGCCAGGGAGCCTCTCCTGATAGTTTCGGGCATAGCGGGTTTACCGGCACCTATGTATGGGCTGATCCTGCAAATGGACTGGTCTATGTTTTCCTGTCAAACCGTATTTGCCCCAATGCATCCAACCAGAAGCTGAGGGACCTGAACATCAGGACTAACATCCAAAAAGCGGCATACTGGCTGTTTGAAAAATATGGTGTCAAATAATTACCTTTGCACCTCCATCAAAACCAAAAATCATACATAAATGAAGAAATACCAGAACCTCTTTATATGGATATTTGCCATCCTGTTCACTTTGGCTTTTGTTCGTTACCAAAGGTCGACAGGGCCTACGTATCCCGTAAAGGACAAGATTGCGATAGGCACAGGCACCGTGAAATATGAACTTAGCAGATCGGGCACCTGCGGGAAAGACGAACCTGTGAAGATACAGGTTGCTGATACTTCCGTACACGGAGTATTCACTTTCAAGCGTTATAAAAGTAATGACGCCTGGACTACGGTACCCATGAAACGCGAGGGGGAGTACCTGCTTGCAGCAATCCCACGGCAGCCCATGGCCGGCAAAGTGGAGTACAAAGTGAGCCTGCTTAAGGGAAGTGAAACATACCAGCTCAGCAAAGACCATGATGTGGTCATCCGTTTTAAAAGAAGTGTGCCCTTAGGCATACTTATTTTTCATATATTCGTGATATTCAGCGCAATGCTGCTATCTACAATTACCGGCCTGCAGGCGGTTTTCAAAGGGAAGCATGTATTGATCTATACCTGGCTTACTGTGATTTTTTTTGTTGCAGGAGGATGTATCCTCGGCCCGGTTGTCCAGAAGTATGCTTTTGATGCTTACTGGACCGGATGGCCTTTCGGGCATGACCTTACCGATAATAAAACCCTGCTCGGGCTGATCTTCTGGATCATCGCACTCGTGGTGCAGTACCGCAAACCCGGCAACCGCACCTGGCCTGTTGTGGCAGCCATTGTATTCCTGGTAGTTTACCTAATCCCGCATTCCGTGCTTGGATCGGAGATCGATTATACTAAGCAGGCACCGGCAATGGAGCAGGGGAAGTAGAAGAGAGTCTGCAGTCGGCAGTCGGCAAATTGCAAAGTTTTTTATGCAGATTGCAGCCTGCCGACTCTCTTACGGGTGTCGTGAGATACGTATCCGCGCGTCGACCGCGATCACAGATTCTTCTTTTCCAAGGAGAGGGTTAAAATCCAGTTCGATGATTTCGGGAGCGGCTTTAAGTAATGCCGAAAGCCTTACCAGGATATTTGCGAACGCATTTTCGCTGATCCCTTTCTGACCTCTTACTCCCTGAATGATTTTATAGGATTTCAGGCTGCGTATCATGGCCAGGGATTCTTCCACGGAGAGAGGAGCAAGTCCTGCCGCCACATCTTTCAATACCTCAATAAATATTCCGCCCATCCCGCAAAGGATCATATGACCGAATTTGGGCTCATATTTGGCCCCGGCGAAAAGCTCGGTTCCTGAAAGCATAGGCTGTATCAGGATAGCCGTGGTATCTCTGATCTTTATCATGCGGTCAAACTCGGCCAGAACATTCTTTTCATCCTTCACTTTAAGAACCACCCCGCCTACATCCGATTTATGGACAGGTCCCACGACCTTCATGACTACAGGAAACCCCAGGCGGACAGCGGCTTTTGCAGCTTCTTCACGGGTTTTCACCACAGCCTCGCCCGCCCGTGGGATGCCTGCGGCATCCATCAGTGCCTGTATTGAAGCAGGGGGAAGATATCCTTCTTCGGAAGAACTGATGATCCTGCGGATCTCAGCTGTTTTAATTTCCGGCAATTCCGGTTCGGCAGGAGCAGGATCCGGTGTGTTGTGCACCCTGCAAAGGGCGTTTCCGAACCTCACCTCATCCGGGAAAAAAGTTTTGCCTTTATCGAGAAAGTCTGAGATCTCTTCCGCGGCAGTCATTACAGAAGGAAGAATGGGGAATATCGGTTTCACCGAAGTTTTCATCTTTTCGACCAGCACCTTGTAAACATCGAAAATGCGCGACAGCCCCGGAGTTCCGAAAATCACAGCCATGCCGTCGATCTCGTTGAACTGTTTGTCACAGTAGTCGATGATGAGGCCAAGCTGGTTTGCGGTACCTGTTGCCAGGAAATCTATGGGATTTCCCACAGAAGAGCCGGCATACAGCTGGGAAAGCAGATCCTTTGCTTCCGGACTTTCAATATGGGGGACCGACATACCCCCGTTTGACAAGGCGTCGGTAAGCATCACCGCAGGGCCTCCTGCATGGGTGATAACTGCAATGTTCTTACCGTGCAGTTTCGGGTACATGAAAATGGATGCAACGCTGATCAGGTCTTCTCTCCCAAAGCAGCGAACAATCCCTGCCTTGCGGAATAAAGCATTCACAGCCACATCAGGACTGGCCAGAGCTCCTGTATGGGATGAAGCTGCCCTGCTGCCTGCTTCTGAAGATCCTGCCTTAATGGCAGCGATCCTGCAGCCTTTCCGTATCAGGGATGAGGCATGCTTCAACAGCATCAAAGGTTTTGTGATATTTTCGAGGTAGAGCAACTTGACCGGCGCACTGGTTCCGGGATCATAATTCTCATCAAGATATGCAAGGATCTCTTCTGCCCCGATCTGGGCGCTGTTCCCTACTGAGAAAACATTTGAAAAGGTGAGGCCGTTGGGTATACCAGCCTCCATGATAAAACAGGCGGTAGCCCCTGAGCCTGAAATGAAATCACATCCCATCGGATCCAGTTTTGGGACAGGATGAGTAAAGATGCCTGTATAACCAGGGGTCATAACTCCAATGCAGTTTGGCCCGATCAGCGCCCCGTTAACGCTGTTGACTATTTCGACGAGGCGTTTCTCAAGGTCCTTCCCTGCCTGGTTTTCTTCACTGAAACCGGCCGAAAGCACTATAAATGCCCTGGTGTTTTTCTGATTCGCAAGGAACTCAACAGTAGATGGAACCAGGGCTGCAGCTATCGCTATTATAGCCAGGTCCGCATCGGGAAGATCGGCCAGGTCCTGGTAACTCTGGATCCCCTGGACTTCAGTTTCCTTTAAGTTCGTCACATACAACCTGCCTCTGAAGTTTCCATCGATCAGGTTTTTAAGAATAGCCCCCCCGGGTTTATGTGTATCATTCGATCCTCCTACAACAACGATGCTTTGTGGATTCAGTAGTGATTTGTTCAGCATAGGTGGTTTATAAAAATTTGACATTCGGGACAAATGCAGCAGTCCTGCGTTTATACTCTTCCCAATCGGGCCTGCCTTTGTATTTTTTCTCCAGCATGGGAACCCCTGAAACAAAGCGTAACAGAAGGGTTATAATGATCGGGCTTACCAGGGTGATCCAGCCCAGGGGAAGATTCATGGCATAAAAAGCCATACCCCACCAGATGAGGGCTTCTCCGAAATAATTTGGATGACGGCATAACTCCCAGAGTCCCGTGGCCATTATCTTTCCCTGGTTTTCAGGTTTCTTTTTAAATTCCGACAGCTGGTAATCGGAAACAGCTTCAAAAAAGAAACCGATCCCGAAAACCACCAGCCCCATGGTGTCCCAGAACCCGAGAGGTTCTTTTGAATAAAAATTAATGTAGTATAAGGGCGACGCTATGATCAGCATGAAAATTCCCTGGAGCAGGAAAATCTGGAAATAGCTGCGGATGACAAAGAATTTCCAGGTCTCCCTCCATTGCCTGTATCTGAAATCTTCTCCCCTGCCCCTGTTCCTCAGAAATACATGAACACTGAGCCTTACACCCCATAAAGCCACAAGGAACGTCACTATCCATTTCCTCAGGTCGGGTTCGGGGTTCTGGATCAGGGAGTATATGGCTATTAAAATAAACCCGGGTCCCCAGAAGATATCCACGATTGAATTGTCCCTGGCAATCAGCGCAAGGACAAATATCAGGCTCATGTAAACAACAATGAGCAATGCGATTTCGGTCAGCATAATTCAGGCTTTGAGCGGAATTAACCTTGAAAAAACAAAGTTAAAAAAATTATTCCAGCAAGTAGGAGACACAAACTATTCCGGGCCCGGTATGTGCAACAAGCACAGGGGAGGCGTGTTCGAAGTAAAGAGGCTTCTTGCCGGTAAGCCTTTCCATTTCAGAGGCTAAAAATTCAGCCGTTTCATTATCAGCGGCATGGGTTATGGTATATTCCCATATCCTGTTCTTGCGGAGGGTGCGTTCGATATCGCGGATCACCGTTTGGGCGCATCCTTTTTCGGTCAGCGATTTGCTGAAAAGCACTGCCCTGCCGTCTTTATCAAGGGCTATGACGGGTTTGAGGTCAAGCGTCCTTGCAATAAAACTCTTCATAGGGCTTACACGCCCGCTGCGGATAATGTATTTAAGTGTTTTAACACTGACCCTGATCGCTGATTTTGATACCCATTCAGGGATACGGGCAGAAATCTCTTCGGCCGACATACCTTCTTCAGCGGAACGGGCAGCCCTGATAACGAGAAGGCCCAGTGCGCCTGTAACCATTTTTGAATCAAAGACCTGAATAGGTTTCCCGTTACGGGTGGCAACATCCTTAGCTGCAATTTCAGCATTGCTAAAAGTTCCGCTGAGTCCGGATGAAAGATGGATTGCCAGGATATTCTTATAATGGGTGCTCAGGTATTCAAATTTATTCTGGAAGTCCTTGGCCGAAGGCTGGGATGTTGAAGGGGGATCTTCGGAATTTTCAAGCCTCTGGTAAAACTTCTCGGCATTGATCGTAAGACGGTCGAGAAAATATGTCTGCCCGAAATGAAGGTTCAGGGGAACCACATGGATCTGGTAATGGTCGATGAGTTCCCTCGGCAGGTCACAGGTTGAATCGGTCATGATCGCAATATCCGATCTGCGTTCCAGCAACACATTGTTCTGGAAGATCATGTCGTCAACTTTCTGATAGGTAATATCGCCGAACTTCTGCAGCCGCGACATCACTTCGATCGGGTGATCGGTATGAATATGAACACGTAATTTAGTCCTCGAACCTGCAACAACCAACGAATCTCCCGAATGTTCAAGGAATCCGCGGATTTTTTTAAGTTCAAGATTCTGGCCGGTGATCAGGGCCTCGGTGCAGAAACGGAAAGTAATCACATCGTGCTGAACCTCAACCTGCTCCCCCGCAGACTGGTCGGCATGCGCGGTAATTGCGGTTTCGGGTTGGCCAAGGGTAAAAAAATCCTTGATCCCTTCAAGAAAGTAAACAAAACCTTTGGCGCCGGCATCCACTACATGCGATTTGGCAAGGACTTCGAGCTTCCTGGTGGTTCCCGCAAGTGCTTCAAGAGCCTTGTTATATGCCTCGATCAGCAAACGGATGAAATCATCTATCCTGTCCTTTATACTGTCAAGATGATCGGCCCATTCCTTGATCACTGTAAGGATGGTGCCTTCAACCGGATTGGCAATGGCATCATAAGCATAAGCCACTGCCTTTTTCATGCTCTCGGCAAAGGTTTTTATATCGAGGGTGCTCTCGGAACTAAGTTCATTACCGAAACCGTAAAGGAATTGGGCAAAGATGATGCCCGAATTACCCCTTGCACCGCTGAGCGCCGCATCGGCCATTGCTACAGCTGTTTGCTTGAGATTGTCGGTAGGGATGATGGCATCCATGATGGACCTCATGGTCGAAGCCAGGTTGGTGCCGGTATCGGCATCAGCAACAGGAAATACGTTAATTTTATTCAGGAGCTTTTGCTGCTCAAATATCCTTTGGGCACCGGCAAGGAAAGAGTGATAGAGCTGCTTGCCGTCCAATTCCTTAATTTTCTGATAGACTTCAGTCAATAGCGGGAATTTTTAAATAAGGTGCAAAGGTAGTCAAAATGAAATTATACTTTCCCAACATCCCGGGTTAAGGCCGATATACCGGGTAATTTAACATTTTTTAAGAAAATCTGATCGCTTTAACAGGATTGATCTTTGTAATAATGAATGAAGGGATGATCAGCATAAGATAACAGGCAGTAACAGATATAATATTGAGCATCAGTATGTTAAAAATATCAAGATGCACAGGGACCACCGAAACGTAATACGATTCCTGCGGCAGCCCGACAATCCCCAGCTTAAGCTGAAGCAGGCAGAGTGTGAAACCTAACAGGTTACCGATACCAATGCCCCATACCAGGATATAAAGGGCATGATACATGAATATCTTACGTATCCGGCGGTTTGAGAGCCCCAGTGCTTTCAGCACACCGATCATCGAAGTCCTTTCAAGGATCAGGATGAGCAGGGTCGAAATCATGGTAATAGCCGAAACAGCTATCATCAGTGAAAGTATGATAACTACGTTCATATCCTGCAAGGCCAGCCAGTCGAAGATCTGGGGATAGGTCTGGTAGATCGTTGAGGCATCAAGCTGGAAGCCGATCTGGTGGTACACGTATTTACCCATTTCCTCAACATCCCTGAAATCCCTGAGAACTATCTCAAATCCTCCGACCTGCCCGGCACTCCAATTGTTTATTTTCTGTATGTGGACCAGGTTGCCGATGACAAACAGCTTGTCAAACTCGTCAAGTCCTGTCTCGTAGATCCCGGCCACCCTGAATTTCCTGCCCACCGTATGTTCCCCCACGATGAAATACATCCGCACCGGGTCATTTACCTTAAGATCCAGGAGGTCGGCCAGGGACCTGGAAATGATCACATCATTCCTGCTGGCCGTATCACTGTAGTTTGGGATGTTCCCCTGCCTCATCCACTTCCTGAAAAAACTCCAGTTATAATCCTCTCCCACTCCTTTCAGCACCACTCCCTGTATCTGGCCCGAAGTACGGATGATCCCAGCCTTGGTGGCATATACCTGTATATGATTTATTTTCGGATGACGGCGGAGGGAGGGAAGGAAAACCTGCTGCTTTTCGACAGGGAAAGGCACCAGGTTTGTGTTTTCCGAAAACCTTGTTACCTGGATATGTCCTGCAAATCCTATAACTTTATCGCGGATTTCCTGCTGGAAGCCGGTGAGTATGGCAATCGAAACGAACATGATGGTCAGGCTCAATGCAATAGACAGTATAGAAATCCTGATCACAGGGCGGGAGTAGTTACCCCTGCTGCCTTTGATCATCCGGCGGGCAAGAAAGAGATCGGTATTCAAGTAAATTCAAATATCTTTACAAAAATAGAAAACTTATTCCATGCTTAACAGAACGAAGATCCTCATCATCATTTCAATTTTTTTGATAACCGCCTGCGGCGGGATGTCCATTGCCCAGGTGAAGCCAGCCGACTGCCAGACCGAAAAATATTTCAAGATCCTTCACGGGAAGAAAATTGGCGTGGTTGCCAATGCTTCATCCTTAGTGGGCAATACCAATATTGTTGACACCCTCCTGCATTCCGGCATCGTGATAAAGGTTGTTTTCTCTCCCGAACATGGTTTCAGACTTAAGGAAGAAGCCGGCGTGATCAGCAACGATTATACAGATCCGAATACGGGTTTAAGGGTCATTTCACTTTACGGCATCAAGAAAAAACCTGCAGCCATGGACCTCGACGGACTCGACATGGTCGTGTTCGACTTACAGGACGTTGGCGCAAGGTTTTACACTTACATAAGCACCTTAAGCCTGGTCATGGAAGCCTGCGCCGAAAGCCATATTGCAGTGCTTGTCCTGGACAGGCCCAACCCAAATGCGTTTTATATTGACGGACCCGTGCTTGACCTGAAATACAAATCATTTGCAGGAATGCATCCTGTGCCTGTTGTTTATGGAATGACCATTGGTGAATATGCCAAAATGGTGAACGGTGAAGGCTGGCTCAAAGATGAAATGAGATGCGACCTGAGCGTTCTTCCGGTAGAGAATTATACCCACGACACACCCTGGTTTCCGAAAGCAAAACCCTCTCCCAACCTCCCAACCGACAATTCCATACTGCTTTATCCCTCGCTTTGTTTGTTCGAAGGAACTGTGATCAGCGTTGGAAGAGGAACCGAAACCCCGTTTGAAGTTTACGGACACCCCGGTTTGCAGGGATATTCTTACAGTTTCACGCCCCAGGCGATCAAGGGTATGGATTCGAAGCCCATGTATAAAGACAAGAGCTGTAGCGGGGAAGACCTGAGGCAGTACTACGCGGAGAATCCCTCTGAAAAGGGAAAGATCAACCTTTCATGGCTGATAAAGGCATATAACGCCCTGGGCAGCAGGCCTGATTTTTTCAACGCTTATTTTGACCAGTTGGCCGGCAATTCGATATTGCAGGATCTTATCATGAAAGGCAAAAAAGAAGAGGTAATCCGCAGCACATGGCAACCCGGGATTGATGCGTTTAAGAAGATAAGGGCGAGATATCTGCTTTATCAGTAGGATGTACGATGTACCATTATATCTGAATTTCGAATATTGATCAACGAATGTCGAATTTTGAAGTACCACTTCATCATTCAATGTTCAATATTCTTTATCCCTTCCTGCCGGGATAGACCTTGAGAGCGGCTTCAAGGCAGGCCATCGAAGCACGGAGGTCATCCACATTGAGAACATAGCTGATCCTTACTTCATCAATACCACGACCTTTGGTTGAATAAAATCCTGTACCGGGCGCCAGCATCACGGTTTTGCCGTCTATGCTGAATTCCTGGAGCAGCCACTGGCAGAATTTATCAGAATCATCAATGGGCAGCCTGGCCATGGCATAAAACGCTCCGCCGGGGTTCGGGCAGAAGCATCCCTGCATTTTATTGATTGATTCGACGACCACGTTGCGGCGCAGGAGGTATTCAGCGAGCACGTGTTCAATATATGAATGAGGTGTGCTGATGGCTTCTTCCCCGACGATTTGGCCGAAGGTAGGCGGGCTGAGCCTTGCCTGGGCAAACTTGAGGGCGGTCGACATCACCTCCTTGTTATGGGAGATCATTACACCGATACGGGCTCCGCAGGCACTGTAACGCTTGGAGATCGAGTCGAGCAGGACCACATTCTGTTCTATTCCTTTGAGGTTCATCACCGAAAAGTGTTCCTTTCCGTCATAAACGAATTCACGGTATACCTCATCGGCAAACAGGTAAAGATCATGTTTCAGAACTATCTCCTTGAGAAGTTCAAGTTCTTCCTTCGAATACAGGTACCCGGTAGGGTTATTCGGGTTGCATACCATGATTGCCTTGGTCTTCGGTGTGATGGCTTTTTCAAAAGCCGACATCGGTGGCAGTGCAAAACCATCCTCTATGGTTGAATCTATAGGTTTTACCGTAACCCCTGCTGCAATTGAGAACCCGTTATAGTTTGCGTAAAAAGGTTCGGGAATGATGATCTCATCACCGGGGTTCATGCAACTGAACATGGCAAACATGATAGCTTCGCTGCCGCCGGTAGTCACAATCATTTCTTCGGGGCTTACGTCGATGTTGCAGGTTTTGTAATATTCGGCCAGTTTTTTGCGGTATGAAGGGATACCGGCAGAATGGCTGTATTCAATCACCCTGATATCGGTATGCCGGATCTTTTCCATGGCATTTTCAGGAGTTGGAATATCGGGTTGCCCGATATTAAGGTGATATACCTTGATGCCCTTTTTCTTGGCTTCATCAGAGAATGGGACGAGTTTACGGATCGGGGAAGGAGGACACATTTGTCCGCGGGTTGAAATAGCTGGCATGACTTCAGGTTTTAGATAAAGCAGCAAAGCCAGCTTTTGGCTGGCTGTCTGCGGTTGAATTAATCAATTATTTACTTGCTGACCGGGGTAGCGCCCTGGTCGTTCTGTTTCTCGGGTGTTGTGGTAGCCGGTTTTGCAACGACAGTCCCTTTGATCGTCAGCCTGACCGTTCCGGTTTTGGCATTGGAGTTAACGGTGACTGTCTTGTTTATCGGCCCAATGTTATTGGTATTATATGTAACCTTGATCACATCGCTTTTACCGGGCAGTACAGGTTCCTGCGGCCAGGATGCGGTAGTACATCCGCATGATGTGAGGGGTTTTGAAAGAATAAGAGGTTCCTTGCCGGTATTTGTGAGCTTGAACTCGCAACCACCGTCGGCACCCTGGAAAATCGTGCCATAATCATGAACCAGTTTATCAAATGAAATTTCAGGGGCATTGGGGTCTACCGGTTTAACCTGGGTAGCATCCTGTGCTTTTACTGCGAAGGCAGCGAACATAACGAACAGGACTGAAAGCAAAATTTTTTGCATATTATTCTGATTTGTAGGGTTTATGAATTGGATTACAAAGGTATATAAAAAATGTTTCCGAGAGGACAAAAATGTTAATATTTTATAAAGACATCGTAATTAATTCTACTTTGGTAAATCAAAAGGAGGTTAAACGTGGTTAAAAACGAAGTGAAAGCGATTTTTTATCTCTTTGATTGACAATAACATAATGTTAATATCTTGTT
>Ga0316219_1000469_pt1 | contig 55033 bp, 44 predicted proteins | sample TBH18003PmetaG_FD_203635 | JGI IMG/M metagenome (GOLD analysis project Ga0316219, IMG submission 203635) | Freshwater microbial communities from Trout Bog Lake, Wisconsin, USA - TBH18003P | ecosystem: Environmental > Aquatic > Freshwater > Lake > Hypolimnion/Profundal zone | place: USA...
TCAGGGTTTCGCCGCCCTCGAGGCCGCGGAACGCGGATGAGATGGGGGCGCCGCGATAGGCGACAGGAGCGGTGAAGAGGTTCTCGACCTGGGTGGCGGGTTGCTCGGGGCGGGGGGCGGTGAGGTCGTAGAAGCCGAGTGCGAGCTCGATCGTGTGACGGCCGAGGTCGGTGTAGATCGTCTTGGGTTTCGGCAGGCGGCTGAGTTGCTGCGGATACGCGCGGCCGTGGTCCTCGTAGCCGACGTGTTTCGGCGTGCGGAGGAGCGTGAGGGCGAGGTCGCCGTCGCGGACGCTCACGCCGTATTTGTTTTCGGCGAGCGCGAACAGGCCGGAGCGTTCGCCCTCGGCGCTCACGGTGGCCCAGCGGCTCATTGGCCATTCCCACATCGCCTCGGCCTCGCGCGTCGTCGCGAGTTGCGGACGCAGCACGCTGCCAAACGGTGTGCCGCAGCGCACCTCGCGTCCGCGATACGCCGTCGGGAAATGCAGCTTCAGCAGCGAATTCTCCTCGTTGTAATCCAGCTCGACGGTGACGCGCAGCACGCTCGCGCCCGGCTCGAGCCAGTAGCGCACGGTGGCCGTGCTGGACGCGCCGATCCGGCGGGTGACGGTGAGGGAGTTTTTGCCGGCGGTGATCTTGGCGGGGCCGTGGGCCGGCTGGCCGAGGGAGAGCGCGGCGCGGTCGATGTCCCACGGGCCGAAATTGGCGGCGTGGTCGGGATACCCGACGAGCCGGCCGGCGCCGGCGGAGAGTTCTACGGCGCGGCCGTCGACGCTGAGGGCGGCGAGTTCGCCTTGGGAGGTGAGTCTCGCGACGACGCGACGGTTTGAAAGCGTGCGGCCTTGGACAACGACGGGCGGAATATTGCGCACGATGGCGTCGGAGACGCGGACGCCGGCGAGCGGGGGGAGGTCGACGACGTTGCCGGAGACGACGCAGCGGCGGGCGAAGGGGAGGGGGTTGAAGAGGCACCCTACTTCGTCCCGCTTCGCGGCACTACGTAGGGCAGGGGGCAGATTCTGTAACGTGCTTAGAGCTGCAGCGGTTTGTTCACGCGTGAGTTTCGCGAGTTCCGGCAGACCCTTCACGTAGACCTCGGGGATGGAGCTGCCGGGGATGTAGTCGTGGAACTGCGCGAAGACCATGCGGCACCAGGCATGCGCGAGATCTTCACCGGGCTTGCCGTGCGTGGCGACGAGGGCGGCTTCATGGACTTGCAGGGAGCGCTCGAGGTCGCGGAAGTGCGACTTCACGCGGCTTTGCGTGGTGAACGTGCCGCGGTGGTATTCGAGGTAGATTTCGCCGTCGAGGGCGGGCAGCGACGCGCGCTTGGCGGCGAGGCGGTCGAAGTAGGCCTCGGGCTGGTCCCATTTCAGGGCGGGGAGGCCGCGCAGGGCGGTGAGCCGGCGGGCGCGCTCGCACATTTCCTCGCTTGGGCCGCCGCCGCCGTCGCCATAGCCGTTGGGCATGAGCGTCTCGTCGTGGATGTCGCCCTGCTGGTTCTGGCGCGACGTGGCGAGGAGCTCCGCGACGGAAAGCGTGTTGTTGAACTGAATGCCTTGCGTGACATGGCTGACGACCGCGTGGCCGCCAGCGCCGCGCCAGACGAAGCTCGAGTGCGGAAACCGGTTGACGGTATTCCAGGTGGTCTTGGTCGTGAAAAAATAATCCACGCCGCTCAGCTTCATCAGCTGCGGCAGGCACGCGCTGAAGCCGAACAGGTCGGGCAGCCAGAGCACGCGCGAACGCTTGCCGGTGAGTTTCTCGAAGGACTCCTGACCGAGGACGAACGCGCGGGCGAGGCCCTCGCCGGTGGGCACGTGCGAGTCGGCTTCGACATACATGCCGCCGGTGGCTTCCCACTGGCCCGAGCGCAGGCGCGCGCGAACGGCGCGGTGTAATTCCGGCGAGCGGCGACCGACCGCCTCGTAGCTAGCGGGCTGCGAGTAGGCGAAGCGGAACTCCGGGTAGAGCGCCATCAGCCGGTTCATGTTGGAAAATGTGTGGACGGCCTTGCCCTCGCCGATCTGCTCGGTCCAGAGCCAGACGAGATCGAGGTGCGAATGGCCGGTGAGCGCGGCACGGGCGAGGGGCGCGGCGTCGCGCATCTCACGGTAGACGGCGGCGAGCGCGCGACGGAGGGCGTCGACGCCAGACGAGTCAAACGCGTCGAGGGCGGTATCGAGCCCGCGCAGCAGCCGGCGGTAGAGCGGCGAGACGTCGGTCAGTGGTTGCTGCTGCGTCATGGCGCCCAGCTCTTTCGGCACGCCGGGGTGTTCGCGGGCGCGCAGCTCGAGCATGTAATCGTAGAGACAGTTTAGGTCGTGGTAGGCGGCCCAGGCGGCATCGTCGCGGTGCAGCAGCGAAGCACCGCGGAAGAGATTGCCCGTTTCGGCGAGGCCCTTGGCGTCCGGGTGCCAGACGGCTGCCTGGCAGCAGAGTGATTCGACCCAGACCTCGCGCACGCCGGCGGGAAGCTCGACCGTGCGATGGGCGACATCGAAACCGTAGAACGGCGTGCCGTTGATGAAGAGCGTCGCCTCGCCCTGTTCGTCCCAGCGCATCCAGCGCGAGGCGCCGGCGGGAATGGTCACGCGGCACCAACGCTGGTCGTAGAGTCGTCCCCAGGTTTCGCCGGCGCGGACAGGCCGGCGCGGCGCCTTTTTGCCGGTGGCGAGAGGCACGTGGTCCGGGCGGGACGCGGTGGCCTCGACGCGCAGCGGGCGGGCGTCGGACCAGATCATTTCAGCCAGGCGCAGCACGCCGCGCTGGGTGCGCAGGGGCGTGAGCGAGATCAGGGGATTGAGCGGCAGCATCGGAGAGGGAAGGAGAAGCCAAGAAACCCGGAAACGGAGGGGATGACAAACCGGAACCGGACGGGAGTCTTTTTGGAGGGGGAAGGCAGGAACGGACCGAGGACCCCGAACCGGATCGCGGAAGCGCGGAGGAGCGGAATCGCGAAAATACAACCTGCCTGTGCACTGGTCCCCCGTGGTGACTTGTGGACAGGCATTTGCTGTTTCCGCGTTTTCGTCCTTTCGCGCTTTCGCGATCGGCATTGGAAATCAGGTCCCTCCATTCCTGCCTTCCTGCCTTCCCCCTCCAAACCCAATCCCCGTTCCGTCTGCGGCATTGACCGCGGCGGGCAAACGCCTCTGCTGGAGCGATGGCACCCACGCTCCTCGTCCTCGCCGCGGGCATGGGCTCGCGTTACGGCGGGCTCAAGCAGGTCGATCCGGTCGGGCCGTCGGGCGAAACCGTGCTCGACTACGCCGTATTTGATGCGCGGCGCGCGGGGTTTGGGCGGGTGGTTTTCGTGATCCGGAAAGACTTTGAGGAACTCTTCCGCAAGCAGATCGGCGCGAAATACGCGGGGCAGATCGCGGTGGACTACGTTTTCCAGTCGCTCGATACGCTGCCGGCGGGCGCGACGGTGTCGGCGGGGCGGGAGAAACCCTGGGGCACGGGGCACGCGGTCTGGTGCGCGCGAGAGGCGGTGCACGAGCCGTTCGCGGTGATCAACGCGGACGATTTTTATGGCGCGGACTCCTTCGTGCAGCTGGCAAAGTTCCTGACCAGCGCGGCGGCGTCACCGCGGGGCTTCGACCCCATGTCGGGTCACCCGGCGCCGCGCACGCTGGCGGCGCAGTTCGCCATGGTGGGCTTCACGCTGGCGAACACGCTGTCCGAGCACGGCGCCGTGGCACGCGGGTTGTGTGCGATGGGGGCGGACGGGTTGCTGGCGTCGATCACGGAACAGACGGGCATCCTCGCGGCGGAGGTTGGCACCGGGCGGAAATTTACAGGGCAGGAAACCGTGTCGATGAACTGCTGGGGCTTCACGCCGGCACTGTTCGCGGGGCTGGAGCGGCAGCTGGGGGTGTTCCTGGCGGCGCGCAGCGGCGACGCGAAGGCGGAATTCTACCTGCCAGCGGCGGTGTCTGAGATGATCGCCCGGCACGAAGCGGTGGTGCGGGTGTTGCCGACGGGCAGCGCGTGGTTCGGCGTGACGTATCGCGAGGACAAGCCCCGCGTGACGGCGGCGATCGCGGCGCTGGTGCAGGCGGGGAAATACCCAGCGAGGTTATTTTGATGGCTCGGAGACTTGCCCGCGGATTACACGGATGGACGCGGATGAAGACCTGACCCGACATGAAATCCGCGGCTAAATCCTCCGGCTGGCCCATCCTTCGCTCCTACACGGGCGAGCACCTGGCGCGGATCGCGATGCCGGTGGGTGGGATTGGGACGGGGACGGTTTCGCTGACGGGCTGGGGCGCGTGGCGTCATTGGGAAATCATGAACCGCCCGGCGAAGAACTTCACGCCGGCGGGGCAGGGCGGCGCGGCGCCATTTTTTGCGGTGCGCGCGGCGCGGCGCGGCGAGCCGCCGGTCACGCGGCTGCTGGAAGGCCCGCTGCCGGTGGGCGAGTGGGATGGCGAGGAAGGCTCGCCGACGCGGCAGGCGGGATTGCCGCGGTTCCGGCGGTGCACGTTTCGCGCGGCGTATCCGCTGGCGCAGGTGGAGCTGGCGGACGAGGCGGTGCCGGTGACGGCGGTGCTGCAGGTGTTCAACCCGCTGATCCCGGGTGACAGCGCGCGCAGCAGCTTGCCGGTGGCGCTCGTGCGCGTGGTGTTGCGCAACCCCTCGCGTGCGCCGGTGAGCGCGGCGGTGGCGGCGGTGCTGCCGAACTTCATCGGCTGCGACGGCTTCGCGCAGAAGCTCGACGATTTTCGCGGAAAGCTCTTTCCGACCGGCGCGGCGGGCAACCGCAACGAGTGGCGGGAGGCCGGCGGATTGCGGGGCCTGGCGTTTGCTTCGGACGGCGTGGACCGGCAGCATGTGGCGTGGGGCACGATGGCGCTGGCGACGACGGCGACGCGCGGTGTGACGCATCGGACGAGCTGGCAGGATTTCATCTGGGGCGCGGACAGCCTGCTGGATTTCTGGGATGATTTCTCCGCGGATGGCAAACTGGAGCCGCGCGAAGGGAAAAATGACATGCCCACGGGGTCGCTCGCGGTGACGATCGATGTGCCGCCGATGGGCGAACGCGCAGTGGAATTCATCACGGCGTGGCATTTTCCGAACCGTGAGACCTGGAGTCGCCCGGCGACGGAGCCCCCGACGCTCGTCGGCAATCATTACACGACGCAGTTTGCCGACGCGTGGGCGGCGGCGGCGCACGCGGCGAAGCAATGGCCGGCGCTGGAACGCGACACGGTGGCCTTCGTGCGCGGCGTGGCGGAGAGCGACCTGCCGGCGGAAGCGCGCGAGGCGGCGCTGTTCAACCTCTCGACGCTGCGCTCGCAGACCTGTTTCCGCACGCCGGACGGGCGGTTCTTCGGCTGGGAAGGCTGCTTCGACCGGCGGGGCAGTTGCCATGGCAGCTGCACGCACGTCTGGAATTACGAGCACGCGACGGCGCACCTGTTCCCGGACCTGGCGCGGTCGATGCGCGAGACGGAGTTTTCCGAGTATGCGATGAATGCGGAGGGCCATATGAGCTTCCGCGTGCCGCTGCCGCTGAAGCCGATCCCGGCGACGGGGTATGTCGCCGCGGCGGACGGGCAGATGGGTTGCCTGATCCGGCTGCACCGTGAGTGGCGGCTCTCGGGTGACACGGCGTGGCTGCGCGGGTTATGGCCGCGAGCAAAGGCGGCACTGGAGTTTGCGTGGCTGCCGGGTGGGTGGGATGGAGACCAGGACGGCGTGATGGAAGGCTGCCAGCACAACACGATGGACGTGGAGTATTTCGGTCCGAATCCGCAGATGGCGTCGTGGTATCTCGGCGCGTTGCGCGCGGCGGAGGAGATGGCGCGGGCGCTGGGGGAGAAGAAATTTGCCGCGAAGTGCCGCAAGCTGTTTGAGCAGGGCCGCGCGTGGGTGGATGCGAACCTGTTCAACGACGACTATTACGAGCACCGCATCCAGCCGCCGGGCACGTGGGACAAAGTCCGGGCCGGGCTGATGTATGACCCGGAGCGCAAGGACCCGAAGGACCCGGACTACCAGCTCGGCGCGGGCTGTCTCGTGGACCAGCTCGCGGGGCAGGTGAACGCGCATTTTGAGGGGCTGGGTCACCTGCTGGACCCCGTGCACGAGCGCGAGGCGTTGCGGGCGGTGCTCGCGCACAACCGCCGGCACGGCTTTGACGGGCATTTCAACCACATGCGCAGCTACGTGCTGGGCGACGAGACGGCACTGCTGATGGCGGCGTATCCGCGCGGATCCCGGCCGGCGCGGCCGTTCCCGTATTACACCGAGGTGATGACAGGCTTCGAATATTGCGTCGCGCTGCACCTCGCGCAGGAAGGGATGGTGCGCGACGCCATGAAGGTCGTGCGCGACATCCGCGCGCGCTATGACGGCCGCAAGCGCAATCCCTTCGACGAGGCCGAGTGCGGCCACCACTACGCCCGCGCGCTGAACAGCTGGGGCCTGATCCCGGCGCTGACGGGTTTCCACTACTCGGCGCTCACCGGGGCGCTGGCGTTTGCGCCGAGCCGCCACCACGTCCGCTGGTTCTGGTCGGCGGGCACGGCGTGGGGGACAGTCGAACTCGCGCCCACGCGGCGGCGGACGAAGGTCACGCTGACCTGCCTCGGCGGCCGGCTGAAGCTGAGCCGGTTCACGCTCACGGGCTTTGGAGAGAAGACGTTCAAGGCGGAGAAAACCCTCGCATCCGGCCGGTCGCTCACGATTGAAATAGCGCCTGCCGAATGAGTTCCCTGCCGGTTCCCGCCGAGTTCCACGCCATCATCCCCGCTTTTCCGCTGCCCGGCCACCTCGTGTCGGTCGCGCCGCACGGCAGCGGGCACATCAACGAGACATATGCGGCGGAGTTCGCCGACGGCACCGCGCCGCGCCGGTATGTTTTCCAGAAGATCAACCACCGCATTTTCAAAAACGTGCCGGGGCTGATGGAGAACGTGCGGCGTGTGACGGCTCACATCGCGGCGAAAGTGCGGGCGACGGCGGGCGACGCGGCGGCGCGGCGCGTGCTCCATCTCATCCCGGCGCGCGACGGCCGGGCGTATGCGCAGGACGACTGCGGAGGTTACTGGCGGGTTTACGATTTCATTGAGGGCGCGCACACGGTGGATCGGGTAACGACCGAGGCGCAGGCGCAGGCGGTGGCGGCGGCGTTCGGGGAGTTCCAGGCGCAGCTCGCCGACCTGCCGGGCGGGCGATTGATCGAGACGATCCCGAATTTTCACCACACGCGCAGCCGCTTCGAGAATTTCCGCCGGGCCGTGTCGGAAAACGCCGCGAAACGCGCGGGCGAGGTCGGCGCGGAGATCGAGTTCGCGTTTTCGCGAGAGTCCGACGCGGACTTGCTGCTCGGGCTGCTGGCGCGCGGGGAGATTTCGGAGCGCGTCACGCACAACGACACGAAGATCAACAACGTCATGCTCGACGACGCCACCGGCCGGACCGTGGCGGTGATTGACCTCGACACGATCATGCCGGGGCTGCCGCTCTACGACTTTGGCGAGCTGGTCCGCACGTCGGCCAGTTCGACACTCGAGGACGATCCCAACCCGGAGAACATGCGCGTGCTCCTGCCGCCGTTTCGCGCGCTGGTCCGGGGCTACCTCAGCTCGGCAGTGGGGAGCGTTCTGAACTCCACCGAACGCGCCCACCTCGGTTTTGCGGGGAAGCTGATGACCTACGAGAATGGGCTGCGCTTCCTGACGGACTACCTGCAGGGCGACACCTACTACAAAATCAAGCACCCGCGGCACAATCTGGACCGGTGTCGCACGCAGTTCGCGCTCGTGCGGAGCATCGAGGCGGCGCAGCACGACATGGTCCGCATCATCGTGGAAGCGTGCTGAGGTCACCACGAAAGACCCGAAACACACGAAAGGAACACCTGCAGGTTCGGTGAGGCTTCCTCTCTGCAAGATTTCGTGTATTTCGTGTGTTTCGTGGTTAACTCCGACTCTCGATGAAATTCTCCCGGGCTGAGGCTGATGTGTTTGTGCCGGATGGTGGTGATGCGGCGAAGGCGCTGGCGCGCACGACGCACCTCTGCGTGATCGCGCACCAGGACGACATCGAGATCAATGCCTACCCGGCGGTGGCGGAGTGCTACGGGCGGTCGGACCGGTTTTTCACGGGCGTGACGGTGACCAACGGCGCCGGCTCGCCGCGCGCGGGGAAATACGCGGCGATCACGGACGCACAGATGATGGACGTGCGTCGCGAGGAACAGCGGGCGGCGGCGCGGCTGGGAAAATATAATCTGCAGCTGCAGCTGGCGCATCCGAGCGCGGACGTGAAGAAGCCCGGCCACGCGGGTGTGGCGGTGGATTTGAGGGCGATTTTCTCGGCGTGCCGGCCCACGGTGGTTTACCTGCACCAGCCGTGCGACAAGCACGACACGCACGTGGCAGTGCTGCTGCGGTGTCTTGAAGCAATGCGCGCGTTACCGCGCGCGGACCGGCCGAAGCGCGTGGTGGGCGTCGAGGCGTGGCGCGGGCTCGACTGGCTGATGGACAACGAAAAGGTGCCGCTCGATTGCGCGGCGCACCCGGAATTGGCGCTGAAGATCATGCAAGTGTTCGATTCCCAGATTGCGGGCGGCAAACGCTACGATCTCGCCGCCATCGGCCGGCGGCAGGCCAATGCGACCTTTCACACCTCGCATGCGACGGACAAGTTCACCGAGATCGCCTGGGCGATGGACCTAACGCCGCTGGTGGCGGATGAGACGCTGAGTGTGGAGGAATTTACGGTGGGGACGATCGACCGCCTGCGGGCAGACGTGGCGGAGCGGCTGGGGCGGCTGAGTTGAGCGGAGCAAATCTGGAGACGCGGGCCGACAATCGGTAGTAGCTGCGAGCGTGAGCGAGCGGCGATTCAACCACTCGCTCACGCTCGTAGCTACGAAACCAGCAAGCTTATCAAGGCATAGCGACCGACGGAGGATTACGCCGCAGGCGCGGAGTCAAATGATTGATTTAAAGGCATTTCCGTAAAGGAATTGCGATTATCGACGTCCCCCGTCAGGGTATCTATTCGCGCCATGCTGAGTTTGCCTGTCGAAATCCTGATCGTCTGCGCCCTCGTGCTTGCCAACGGCCTTTTGGCCATGGCGGAAACGGCGGTCGTGTCGGCGCGGAAGGCCCGGTTGCGCGAGTTGGCGGGCAAAGGCGACATCGGCGCGGCGAAGGCGCTGGAGCTGACGGAGCATCCGACGCGGTTCCTGGCCCTGGTGCAGTTCTGGCTGACGCTTTCCGGCATGATCGCCGGCGTGCTGGGCGGGGCGAAAGTGGCGGGCCAGTTGACGGAGCAATTTTCCCGCGTGGCGGCGTTGGCGCCGTATGCAGGGGCGCTGGCGTTTGTGATCGTGACGCTCGGGTTGTCGGCGTTCATGCTGCTGTTCGGTGAGCTGGTGCCGAAGCGCATCGGCCGCGCGCATCCGGAGAAGGTGGCGTCGCTGCTCGCGGGTTCGATGCGCGGGCTGGCCTGGCTGGCGGCGCCTTTCCTGCGGCTGATGGAGCTGGCGACGGACGGCGTCACGAAACTCATCCGGCTCCGCACGCGTCCCCCGGAGGAAACCGTGGGCGACGACGAAGTGCGCGCGCTGGTGGAGCAGGGCCTGCATGCCGGCGTGTTCCAGCGCGCGGAGCAGCAGATGGTCGAGGGCGTGCTGGCGCTGGACAACCTGCCGGTGACGGCGCTGATGACACCGCGGCCGAAGATCGTGTTTCTCAACCTCGACGACCCCGAGGAGGTCAACTGGCGGAAGATCGTCACGAGCGGCCACTCGTATTTTCCCGTCTACCAGACAAACCGGGACCAGATCGTGGGCATGGTGCCGGTGAAGGCGCTCTGGGCGCACGCGGCGATCGGCCTGCCGACGACGCTGAAGAACCTGCTGCTGCCGCCGCTGATTGTGACCGACACGCTGACGGCGATCCAGCTGCTGGAGCAGTTTAAAAAATCCGGGAAGCATATCGCGGTTGTCACGGACGAATTCGGCGCGGTGCAGGGCCTGGTGACGCTGATCGACGTGCTCGAGGCGATCGTGGGCGACCTGCCGGAGCCCGGCCAGCGCAACCAGCCCGAGGCGAAGCGGTGCGAGGACGGCTCTTGGCTCGTCGATGCGACGTTGGCGACCAGTGAGCTGAAGAAGCTGCTCGGGGTGACGGTGGACCTGCCGCACGAGGACGAAGCGGAATTCCAGACGCTGGGCGGGTTCGTCATGACGCAGTTCGGCCGCATTCCCGCGGCGGGGGATCACTTTGATTGGGCGGGTTGGCGGTTTGAGGTGATCGACATGGATCGCCGCCGCGTGGACAAGGTGCTGGTGGGCAAGACCCCGCCGCCCGTGGTCACCGCGGAGCAGGCCTCGGCCTGATTGAATCATGACGACGGAGACCCGTGGCTCGACCGGCGCATGCGTCACCTGTGGCGCGCCGGTAGCCGGAAAGTTTTGCGCGGCCTGCGGGGAAAAGCAGGTGGGCCCGGATGACTATCACCTCGGGCACTTTGCCGACGACGCGATCGAGTCGTTCACCCATGCGGACGGGAAGATTTTCCGCTCGTTTTGGGAGCTGGTGACGCGGCCCGGGCGGGTGACTGCGGAATTTCTCCGCGGGCGGCGCAAGCCCTACCTGAAGCCCCTTGCGCTGTTCCTGGTGGCGAACACAGCCTTCTTCCTGGTGCTGCCGCTGCTGGGGTGGAACACGCTGACGACGCCGCTGCAGATCCACCTGCACGACGAAGCCTACAGCCCAGTGGCGCTCGCGGTGTTCCAACACCGGTTTCCGACGGATCAGGCGGTGCCCCCGGATTATGTGCGCGAGTTCAATGCGCACGGAGCGCTGTTGGCCAAGAGCCTCGTGATCGTGATGGTGCCGCTCTTTGCCCTGCTGGTGTGGGTCTGCTTTGCCCGGGCGCGGCGGCATTTCGTGGAGCATCTGGTGTTCGCGCTGCATTTCTACGCGATTTGGCTGCTCTACCTCGTCGCAAGCCTCGGGCTGACGAATGGTGCGCTGCGATTGATCGTAGCTGGCGGGTGGCATCCCGGCGACCTCGCGATCGACAACACGATCAGCCTGCTGGGGTTGGGGATCCTGACCCTCTTCCTTTATCACGCGGTGCGGACGGTCTACGGCGGCTCGGGGCGGGCGGCCTTCGTGAAGTCCCTGATCCTCGCGGTGGGGGTGACGCAGCTCGTGCAGGTTTACCGGTGCTTCCTGTTTTTCGTGACCTTCTGGACGGTTTGAAGCGCGAGGCGGTTTTGGTACGAGAGCAGGTTTATCGCGAAAGCGCGAAAGGGCGAAAACGCCAAAGACCCGGTCTGCTTCCGCGCTTTTGCCCCTTCGCGTTTTCGCGGTCACTCCACCTCCCGTCCGCGATTCGATCGTGCGAATAACTTGTCCGCAACGCGGCGTTGCTTTTCAGTCCGGTGCCACCGACGTTTCGCGCATGGCGGACTCATGCAAGATGCCTTCACCGGAAGAATCACCCGCATCCAAGGCCGCGCCCTCCCGGACGCGGACAGCCGGGCCGCTCTTCAACACGATCACGAGCGACGACTGGAAGCGCTCGCTCGCCTCGGCGCGGCAGCAGCCGAATGCGATCTCCGCGCAGATTCGGACCGCGATCTCTTCGTCCTCGAAGAAGACGAAGTAAGCCTGCTGGAAGCCTCGGGCGACCCCTGGGCGGCGCTGGGCCAGGCCATCCGCGAATGGCGCGCACTGCTGCCGCTGCGGCGCCTGGAGGATTTTGGCTTTCTGCCGACCGCGGAGAATCCGCTGGAGGAGGCGAATCCGCAGCTGCGGCGCATCGGAGGCGGCGTGGAGGCATGGGCGTTTGCGGCGGAGACGGACGGTTCGGTGTACAAATTTTACCTGCCGCGTGAGGAGAAGCGGATTGGCAGCGTGTTTGGATTCCAACCGGGCGAGGAAACCGCGCTACGCGCGGAGGCCCGGCTCGGCGACTATCGGGGGCTGTTGGAAAAGCTCCTGCTCATCCACGCGCTGTGCGGCATGGCGACGGAGGTGGTCGCGGTGACGCCCGAGGGCATCGTGGTCGCGAAGCAGGCGCTCGGGGAACCGCTGCCGCAGGGCGATGACATGTCGCAATCGCTGCCGGCGGGGCTGATCGAGATCCCGTCGCGCTTCATGCGCGCGAACCGGGATCATCCGCGGTTATTGTTTTTCGGCGGGCGGGCGTGGCTCGTGGCCGACCTGCACGCGCGGAATTTTGTGCGATGCTCCGATGGTGGGCTGCGGGTGATCGATCTCGTGGCGGCGCCGTGGCCGGAGATGTCCACCGCCAGCCAATCACTGATCGCCGATTGGCTCGCCCGGGTGAGGCACGACCCGCGCGCCACGGTGTTGCCGGGCGCGAGGGATGACGAGCTGTGAGGTAGCACGGGTCTCTGCCCCGTGATTTCTAGGTAGGTCGCGAGCTTGCTCGCGCTTTGGAGAGCGCCTGCGGGCAGGCGGCCTACATCGGCAAATTCCCTTCACGGGCCGGAGACCCGCGGTACGCCGGGCACAAAAAGGGCGGGGTCCGGAGACCCCGCCCTGCAAAAACCAGTGCGCGCCGGGATTACTGTGCAGCGAGAACCTTCAGGATGGTTTCGGCCTGCTTGTCGGTCGTGCCGTCGTAGTCCGCGTAGATGACTTTACCGCCGCGGATGAGATACGCCTGGCGATGGGCGAAACCCACGACCGGATAGGTCGGCACGCCGAAGGCCTTGATGACGCGGCCGTCGTGGTCGGCGATCAGGGTGAACGGCAGCGCATACTTGGCCTTGAAGGCCTTTTGCGCGTCGACGTCATCATGGCTCACGCCGATGACCGCCACGCCCTGCTTGGTCAGGGCCTCGTAGCCGTCGCGGAGCGAGCAGCCCTGCTTGGTGCAGCCGGGGGTGTCGGCTTTCGGGTAAAAGTAGACGAGCGTGTAGGTCTGCTTGGCGTAGGCGTCGGCGAAATTGAGCGTCGCGCCGGTTTCGGTGATGCCGGTGACGGCAGGGGCGGCGTCGCCGACCTTGAGCGGTTCAGCACGGGCGAAGGAGAACATGGCGAGGAAGGAAGCGGTGAGGAGGAGGGGCCGGAGTTTCATACCCCGCAGAAATACCACGCTATCGCCGATCTGCAAGTGCGGGAATGGAACCGGCGAAAAAGTTCCGGAGAGATGGAAATTTTAGGAAAGAAATTCGTGTGGAACACCGCGCGAATCCGCGGTCACACCGCGCAGTCGTGGTCCAGCTCACGGCTAAAAAACCAAAAGGACCATCCACATGAGACAGAATACTCGACTCACATATCTCTTTCCGGCCGCCGCGCTCGCGCTCGGCCTCGCGCTGCCCGCCCGGGCGCAAAGCACGGAGATCACCGTGCCGGCGGCTACGACCGCCGCGACCGGGCAGGGTCAGCTGGGCTCCGCCTACGGCGAGGCGGATTTCACCTACCACCAGAGCGACAGCCTCTCCCCGAGCGTCTGGCGCGGCTTCGCGCTGGACTACAACCAGCCGCTGCAGGCGGGCTTGGATTTCAACTTCGCGTATGACTGGGGCCGCGCCGACGACTCCGTGCGGCGCCTGACGCAGCAGAATCTCGGCGCGGGCGTCACGGCCTACACGCCGCTTGAGTGGGGCCGCCCCTACGTGCAGGGACTGGCGGGCTGGGATTGGCGCAAAGGTGACAGCTTCACGAATAGCTCCTTCGCCTACACGCTGGGCGCGGGCGTCGAGTTCCAGGTGGCGCCGGCGCTGGTGCTGACGCCGTATGTGAACTTCGTCCGCGCAACGTCCTTCAACCTGAGCGAATTCGACTACGGCGCGAAGGCGGCTTACCGGCTCAACAAGGCGTGGAGCCTCACGGCGAGCGCGCAGTATGAAGCCGTGATGCACCAGAAGGACGGCCGCGGGTTCACGCTGGGCGTGGCCTATCACTACTGAGTTTCGCGGGCCGCCGGGGTGCGGCTGTGCGTTGTATGCAAGCCACGGCGTGCTGACCTGCGCCGTGGCTTTTGCGCGCCCGCTCAGGCCGAACCGATCGGGTGAAAGCCGGCACTCGCGCCGACCCAGGTGCGGCCTTTGTTGAAGTCGACGCCGTGCATCGCGCCCTTGCTGAGCCGGACGAGCTTGTTGACGAGCTTGGGCCACCCGGTGCCGTCGCCGACGAGGATTAGGCGCACCTCGGCCTTGGCCGGGCCATCGGGCGTGGCGAGGAGCGGCGCGTAGGCGACCTTGCGCTGGAGGAGCCATTCCGAGGGATTCGGGAGCGCGGCGATCTTTTCGCGCGTGGGCGTGATGTCCACGCCGAGTCCGGCGAAGGAATAGAGCGGCTTGAGCACGTAGTTTTCCAAGTCGGCGGGGATGGCGCGGAGTTCGCTGACGAAATGGCAGGGCGGGATAGCGGGGCCCTGGAGGAAGGGCAGCGTGTGTTTGCTGACGCGAAAATACCAATTGGGGTGGCTGGCCCACTGCACATCGAGGTCGTCGAAGAAGCTGAACGCCACCGCGGGTTTCTTGCGCAGGAGCTCGTCGAATATGACGCGGTTGTAGATGCGCGTGATGGGCGTCTCGACGCCGTCGCGATCGTAAAAGAGCTTTTTGCCCCGCTTCCGGACGGCGCCCAGGTCAACGGGGCGGACGCCGAGGGCTTGGTCGGTGGCGGCGAAATCGACGCGGGTTTTCTGCTGGTTGGGGGCGATCTCGAGGAGGACGGTTTCGCGCGGGTCGGCGTCAGCGATGATGGTGTGGCGGAGCGCGGCGATGTAGCCGGTCTCGTCCAGCCCGCCGAAATACGAGGTGAAGCCGGCGGGAAACTCGAAGTGCTTGGGGTAGGTGCGAGTCAGGAGCGCCTGGAAAAACGCAACGGTGGGGAACGCCTGGAGCTCGATGAGCTGGGGGACGACCTGGCCGGCGGAGTCATGGCAGAGGGCAAAGTCGATGCAGAGGAAGTGCGGGAAAGGCGTCTCGGCGGGGACCACGAGGTCCTTCGGCACGGCGGTCGCGGCATGTTTGCGAAACGCCGGCGTTGAGAGCTGGCCGACGATGTCAGCGCTGGCCAGGGCCAGCCGCTTGGCCGTTTCCGTGTCGAGAAAAAGTGGGGTCTCGGCGACGCGGAAATCCACCGGCCAGTACACCGCAGAGTTCAGCTCCGCCAGAAACGCCGCATAGCGCGGTTCGGTGAACGCGGCGTTATAACACTGGCGGAGGGACGGAGTCATGGGACGGATCTTTTGACCACGGATAACACGAAGCCACACGGATCAATCACCGGACTACGCGCCTCCAGCGTAAATCCACGTGTTTGAAACTAACAAGCAGAGCTAGGCGAAGACTTGTGATGGTGAGATAACCGATCATTTGGGAGAAATGGGTGGCGTTGAAAGTTTCGGTGATTTTTGGGTCAACAATCACAAGGTCATCCACAATCAGGTCCGGAATCAGGGTGTCGACCACTTGCCCCTCATACAATACATCGAACCGCCTCTGTTGTTCGACGCGGTGACCGCGTTTTCGAAGTTCGATGACGAGGGCGTTTTCGTAAGCCTTTTCATCCAGACCGGGTCGAAGGGTATAGAGGACCTTGATGGCTGCACCGATGATTTCCTCACTCAGTTCTTCATGAATCAATGGCTCAGTGTTCACGAACCCTAGGCTGTGGCTTGATCCGTGTGGCTTCGTGTTATCCGTGGTAAAAAATCCGAAACCCAGCCCTCCGAAATCAAATCAGGAACTTCCCCCTCGCCATGACTTGCTCGTCGTCGAGCCAGATGTCGAAGAAGCGGCCGACGCAGTCGATGTGGGTCGTGCTCTTCCAGGGCTGGCCGGTGTGCTCGGAATAAGGGTGGCCGAAGGCGATGTGGATGCCGGGGAGCTTCTCGTCCTGCAGGATGTGGCCGATGATGCGCGTGCACGCGAGGTTGGTGCCGATGGCAAACTCGCCCACGCGGTTGGAATTCTCGTCGGTGTGGCAGTAGGCGTCGAATTCCTTGAGCAGCTCATGGTTGGAACACGCGAGGCCGGCGATGCGGTTGTCCTTGATGTCGATCGTCAGCGGCGTGGCGCCGATGTCGCCGTATTTCTGGCAAAGGTAGTCGCCGACGACGCCGTCCACGACGAAGCGGCCATTGGAGTTGAACGGCGAGGTGAAGATCTCGCCGCCGGGGAGGTTGCCCCATTTGGCCGGGGAAATGAGGCCGGCGGTCTTGACCCAGTTCAGCTTGGGCGAGAACTCGGCGACGTAATCGGTCCCGGCGGCGGTCTGGCAGGTGATGCGTTTCGCGCGCCGGGCTTTCTCGATGAGCTTCTGGGAGAGGCGGTCCACCTCGGTGAAGTCGGCGCGCATGCCCTCGAGCATGATCTGCTTGTTGATGTTCACCATGTGCCCGTGGCGGATGCGGTGCGGGTTGATGACGTCCATCATCTGCATGCGCGTGCGCAGCTCGCCGGTCTGGGTGAGCGCGGCGTAGATGCTGACCTGGGACTGGGCGAGGTCGGCGAGGATCTCGGGCGGCATGTCGCGGTGCGGGCGCGGGCCGTGGTCCTCGAGGATGAAGACGGAGAAGTCGGCGCCGGTCTTCTCGATCTCGGCGCGGAGGGCGGCGGCGATCTCGGCGCTGGCGCGGTCGGTAATGAGCGTCATGCGCTCATTGGCCTGCAGCTTCAGGCAGACGTGGATCGCGTTGAACGCGCCGGGCGTGAGGGCGGGATCGAAGGTCGTGGAAGGAGGGAGGTCGATGACGGACACGGATGAAAGTCAGAAGGGAGAATGAGGAAGGAAGAAGCGCGGACCGGAAAATGGAGAGCGGATAGCGAATGGTGCAGATGGGGCGGGGCGAGCCTAATTCCTTACTTTTTCAAGCCGGTGGTGGTTTCGGCGACGATGAGGTCGACGACGGCCTTGGTGTCGTGGGTCTTGTGCCAGACGGAGAGCTGGCGGTCGGCGCCGGTGCCGTGCTTCAGGATCTCGTGGATGTAGTTGATTTCCTTGCGGCTGCCGAACTCGTCGACCTCCTCGTCCACGAGGGCGAGCAGCTCGAGGATGAGGCGGCGGGTGTCGACTTCCTCCTGCTTGCCAAAGTCGATGAGCTTGCCGTCGAGGCCGTAGCGCGAGGCGCGCCAGCGGTTTTCGTCGAGCAGGCGGCGGCGGTAGTTGCGCCAGCTGAGGTTCTGCTTGAGGAGCTTGTGGAGCTTGGCGACGAGCGCCTGCATCAGGGCGGCGAGGGCGATCGTCTCGTCGACGCGCATGGGGATGTCGCAGACGCGGAATTCGATCGTGTCGAAGAATGGGTGGAGGCGGATGTCCCACCAGATCTTCTTGGCGTTATCGATGCACTTGGTTTTGACGAGCAGGTTGAGGTAGTCGTTGTACTCGGCGAGGCTCTCAAACGCGTCGGGGATGCCGGTGCGCGGGAAGCGCTCGAAGACCTTCACGCGATAGCTCTTGAAGCCGGTGTTGCGGCCGAGCCAGAAGGGCGAGTTGGTGGAGAGCGAAAAGATGTGCGGCAGGAAATAGCGCGCCATGTTCATCACCTGGATGGCGACCTCGCGGTCGGGAATGCCGACGTGGACATGCAGGCCGAAGATGAGGTTGGCGCGGGCGACCTGCTGCATGTCCTCGACGATGCCCTCGTAGCGTTCGCCCTTGGTGATTTTCTGGTCCATCCAGTGCGAGAACGGGTGCGTGCCGGAGGCGGCGATGGTGAGGCCGCGGTTGCGGGCGAGCCGCCAGAGGTCGCTGCGGAGCTTGGTGACGGCGGTGCGGGCATCCTGCACGTTGCGGCAGATGTCGGTGCCGACCTCGACCACGGACTGGTGCATCTCGGTCTTCACGCGCTCCTGGAAGATCATCTTGCCGTCGGCCATGATCTGCTCGACGTGGGAACGGAGCTCGCGCGATTCCGGGTCGATGATCTGGAACTCCTCCTCGATCCCGAGGGTAAACAGCTTCGGCGCGCCTTTGCCGGGGAGCGGGGCGCGGCTGGAGGATTTGGAAGAGGCGGCGCTCATGGGGGAGTGAGTTTTTTGACCACGAAATACACGAATGACACGAAAGGTTCGGACGCTGATTCTGATTTTAGTGTATTCCGTGTATTTCGTGGTGGCAAAATCAGGCTTTCACTTGAGTCCCTTGCCTGCGGCGTAGTTGGTGGCGAACTTTCCCCAGGTGAGGTTGTTTTTCCCGGGCTGGTGTTCCTTGGCCTTGCGGATGGCCATCTTGGCGGCGGCCTCGACGACCCAGGCGAAGTTCTTCTCGCCGACGGAGGCGCGGTCAGCGTCGGGCGCGGGATTGCAGAAGTCGATCGCGTAGGGGACGCCATCGTGGATGGCGAATTCCACGGTGTTGAAATCGTAGCCCAGATTCTGGTTGAGCGTGAGCACGTCCTCGTGCACGCGCTAGAGCAGCGCCTTGGACGGCGCGGGCCGGTCCACGACGTAGCGCAGATGGTGTGGGTTGCGCGGCTCGTAGGGCATGATGAGGACGTCAGTGCCGCCGATGCAGTAACAGCGGAAGTAGTCGTCGAAGGTCACCTCGCTCTGCAGCAGCATCACGAGCTGACCCGTCTCGTCGTAGGCCTTGAAGAACTCCTCCGGGCTGCGGACCTTGTAGACGTTCTTCCAGCCGCCGCCGGAGTGCGGCTTGAAATACGCCGGCCAGCCGATGTAGGCGAAGATGCCGTCCCAATCCAGCGGGTAGGCGAGGTTGGAGAACGAGCCGGCGGAGCAATCGGTCGGATGCTCCTTCGAGGGCAGAAGGACGGTCTTGGGCACCTCGACGCCGAGCTTGGTGGCGAGGCAGTTGTTGAAGAACTTCTCGTCGGCGCTCCACCAGAACGGGTTGTTGACGACGGCGGTGCCGTTGAGCGCGGCGTTCTTCAGGTAGGCGCGGTAGAACGGGACATCCTGCGAGATGCGGTCGAGGATGACGGCGTATTCGGTCGGGTCGCCCTGGATGACCTTGTTGATGGTGACGGGCTCGGCGACGATGCCGGGTTCCTTCAGCGCGTTGACGCGTTCGACGAAGGCCTGGGGAAAAGTGCGTTCCTTGCCGTGGAGGATGCCGATTTTTTTCATGGGGAGGGTGGAATGACGGACGGCTCAGGTTTTGAGGAGGTCGAGATATTGCGGAAACATGTCGCGCCAGTAGTTCCAGTCGTGGCCGCACCATTTGCGGTCGTCGAGAAAATGCGGGATGCCCTTGGCGTGCAGGAGGGCGGAAAGCGCGAGGTTGCGGTCGCGACAGCTGTCGCGGTCACCGGTGCCCAGCACAATGCCCATCGCGCGGATTTGCTGGAGCAGGGGCGACTCGGGGATGCCCGGGAGATAGTCGACCGGGTTGTTGAAATAGCAGTGGTCGTCGTAGTAGCCGTCGAGGAAGGGCTTGATGTCGAAGGAACCGCTGAGGCTGATCATGGCGCCGACCAGGTCGGGATGCCGGAACGCGAAGTTGGCCGCGTGGTAGCCGCCGAAACTCGCGCCGGCGACGCAGACCTGGTGGCGCCTCGTGTCGCGCTGGGCCTGGGGCACGACGTCGTGGAGAATGACGTTCTCGTAGGCGAGGTGCGTGCGCACGCGGTCGGCGGGATGGATGGATTTGTTATACCAGCTCTGCTCGTCGATGCCGTCAGGGCAGTAGATTTTCACGCGGCCGGCGTCGACCAGCGCGGCGACCGAGTCGATGAGGTGGAAATCCTTGTTCTGATAGTAGCGTCCCAGCGACGTGGGGAAGAGGATCACGGGGTAGCCCGCATGCCCGAAGACCAGCATGTCGAATTCCCGGCTGAGGTGCGGGGTGAACCAGCGGATGTGTTCTTCCTTCATGCGGGCCGGTCGGGGTGGCTAGGAGAGCAAGCTTTGCGCCATCTGGCAATTCCCCGCCTTCGCCAAGGCTACGGCGGGCAGGCCCGCCGGGGACGGCAGCTGCGGAGTGGGTCGGGCCCGGAAGTCGGGCGTAACGCCCGGCCCACCGCGTCGGCAAATCCCACTTGGCTTCCGCAAATCAACCGCGCTAGCTACCGGCTCTTTTCCCATGCCGAAACGCCCCGCTTTACCCGATGGCACGCTCCGGTTGCACCGCCGGTTTGCGTCGCGCGTGCTCGGCAACCAGCGGGATATCGTGGTGTGGTTGCCGCCGGGAATGGATGGGCGGCGACGTCGGCACCCGGTGGTGTATTTCCAGGACGGGCAGAACCTGTTTGACCCGTTGACGGCATTTCTCGGACAGGCGTGGCACGCGGGCCGCACGGCGGCGGAACTGATCCGGGCAGGCGAGCTGGACGCGCCGATCATGGTGGGGATTTACAACACGGGCTTTGCGCGGATGGACGAATACGCGCCGACGCGGGGCGAGTTTGCCGGCTGGGACGGCGAGACTTGCCGCAGCCGCGGGCGGGCGCGGGCCTATGCGCGTTTTGTCGCGACGGAAGTGAAGCCCTTCATCGACGCCCGCTACCCGACGCGGCCGGGGGGGGCGGACACGGCCATCGCGGGTTCCTCGATGGGCGGACTGGTGGCGTTGTATGCCGCGCTGTGGCATCCGCGGATGTTCGGGGCGGCGGGAGTGATGTCACCCTCGGCGTGGTGGGATGACGGTGCGGTAAGGAAATTTGTGGCGGGATTGAAGTCCAAGCCGGCGGTGCGCGTCTGGCTGGACACGGGCACCGCGGAACCGGGTTGGGAGAACACGCGCGCGCTGCGGGATGCGTTGGTCGCGCGCGGGTGGCGCGACGGGGTGGATTTGCATTATCTCGAGGTCGCGGGTGCCGAGCACAACGAGGCCGCCTGGGCGGCGCGGACGGGGCCGATGCTGCAGTGGCTGGTGGGGCGCAGAGATGGAACAGATTGATGTAGGGCGGGGTCTCCCGACCCCGCCATGGCCCTCGCCTGCGACTGGCGGCGCAGACAGATAGACTTTATGGCGGGGTCGGGGGACCCCGCCCTACAATTACGGAATCCTTTCAGCGTCCATATTCCGGTGGGTCGGACCCAAGGGAATGGAGTTGGAAACGCTATGCCCGATCGGGATCACTTGCACCGGCTACGAAACGTCTGGCTGGGGAACCCCCTCTATTTTCTGACGACGTGTACCGCACAGCGCCGGAAGATTTTGGCTAAGCCCGAATGTGCGCGCATCTTGGTTGAAGCGTGGCGAATGGCTCCAGCGCTTTACGGATGGGTGGTCGGACGCTATGTGATCATGCCTGACCACGTGCATTTTTTTGCGACTCCCCAGCCTGAGGCAAAAGCACTGAATGCGTTCGTGCGCGATTGGAAAAAATGGACCGCCCGAAAAATCGGCGCAAGTGAACTGATCCGGCCGCCAATCTGGCAGGTTGAGTTTTTTGACCATCTCCTGCGTTCAGCTCGTAGCTATTCTGAAAAATGGAACTATGTGCAGAATAACCCGATGCGCGCGGGTTTGTCCGCGTCAGCCGACGAATGGCCCTACGCGGGGGAATTCGAAAATTTAGGCTTTTAGCCGGAGCCAAACGCGAAATAGGCGGGGTCAGGAGACCCCGCCCTACAATTCGGAGTCCGCCTACTCCAACCCCACCACATTCACCTGGTTGGCATAATCAACGGTGAACTTGACGGTCAGCTCGCGCTTTTCGCCCGGCTTGAGGTCGAGCGCCCACTTGAGGATGCCCTCGTCGGTGGGCTTCACGTCGTCGGCATCCGGTGCGAGCACCTTGACGGCGATCTTCTCGTTGCGCGAGACGGGCACCTGGTCGGCGACGATCACGTGCTCGGCGGTGCGCTTGTTGTTCTGCACGGTGATCAGATACTCGTAGGTGATGCGCTGGCCGGAGTTGGTGAGGCCGGTGGACTCGGTGAATTTGTTCACGCGCTTGTATTTCACGGCGATGCCCTCGTCGGCGCCGAGCGCGAGGTCGAATTTCTCGCCGGGCATGACGGTGCGCAGGCCGCTGGTGGCGACGAAGGTGCCGTCGAGGAAGACGTTCATCGCGCCGCTGAGCAGTGGGAACTCCGACGTGTTGAACACCTTGGCAGTCAGGAATGCGGTGGCGAGGCGCTTGGGCGAGGTGAGGTATTCGGGATTGGCGTTCAGGCGCGCGCTGGTGATTGGCACCTTTTGCGGCGAGTTGTCGCTCGGCACGCTGGCGGTCGTGGCGATCTTGAACGACGCGCTCGTCGCGCCGGCTTCGATCGTGGCGGCGGCCAGCTCGGCGTCCTTTTCCAGCGGTTGCCGCTGAACTTCCATGCCGAATACGGTCGGGGCGTTGCTCGTGAGGGTCTGCATGTTTACGGCGCCGGCGAGCTTGGCCTGGAGCAGGTCCTCCCGCCGGGCCTCATACATGACGGAGGCAGGGCGGGGGAGATAGACATCGAGGTTCCACACCGACAGCACTGGCGCGGCACCGCCGAAGCCGGGGCGCGCGGTGGAAAGGGTGAGCGCGACGTCCTTCCAGTCCTCGCCGGTGCTCTGGCGGACGACGCCGAAGTAGCCGAGCGCAACCGCGTGTTCGCTGCTGAGGACGCGGGCGTCGTAGCTCGGCACCCAGCTGGCGCCGGGCACGGTGTAGGACAACGCGACGGCGAGGTTGCCGGGCTGTGGGGCGGTAACGCGCACCGTCACAGTCTTGAAACCGCGCCCACCGGCGCCGCGCAGCTCGGTGAGCTGGTTTGACGTCGTGTTGAGTTTATTCTGCAGGTCCTCGCGCTGCTCATCCAGCGTGGCGCGCTCGGTTGCGAGGCGGGTTTTCTGCTCGGAGAGAAACGTCAGCGAGTTCGTGAACTGCGCGAGGTCGGGTCGGGGCACGTCCTTGGTGGGTGGGGCGAACAACGCGGCTTCCATCCGGTCGAGCATTGCGCCCTGCGCGGTGAGCACGCCGCCGCGGTCGTCGATCGCGCGCATTTGTTTCTGCAACGCGCGCAGCTGGTCCTCGAGTTCCTTCACGCGCGCGTTGGGCGTGAAGTCGACGTAGGTCTGCCGGCTGGCGACGTCGAGGATGACGGCCTGGGCGGTGCCCTTGCCGCTGACCTGGAGCGAGTGCTCGTTGAGCGCCTGCGGCAGGTTGGCGAAGACGAGTTCGGTGATGCCGCCGGGCAGCTCAATGCTGCCGGTGCGGGTGACGACGGCGCGGTCGGTGTAGACCGTGACGGCCGTGATGGCGGAGTCCACCGGCACAGGCGCGGCGGAGACGAGAGCGGCGGCAGCGAGCGCGCCGAGGGAGGCGAGGAGACGTTTCATGGAGGGGAGGGATCTCCATGACAGACGGGGCTGGGAGCGGAATCTTAGGAGAATTTTTTTAGCCGGAAGCCCCGCCGTCGCCAAGGCTATGGCGGGCAGGCAGGAAACCAGGAACAGACCCAGGTGGTCGTCAGTTTCCACACCGACGACATGCCGCCACGCGGACAGACGTTAGTCGTCGGTATGGAAACCGACGACCACCCCGGACCGCCTGATTTAAAACGTTCCTGGTTTCCTGGCTTCCGGCTAAGACGGTCTTGGGCTAGAGGCCAGGCCCTCGATTGCGCTTCACCAGTCGTCGGAGCGGAACGGCACGGCGGGGAGGCCGGCGCCGTTGAAGAGATTGGCGGACGGGGCGTTCGACCAGGCGTAGCGCACGGCGAGGGGTTGCTTCACCTCGCGGGCGGACACGACCAGTGTGTCGCGTTCGATCTTGCCGGTGGCAGGGTGGAAAATCTTGTCGGCGCCGGCGATTTCGAGGGACTGGACCGGGCGGTTGGCGGAGATGAGGCCCGTGGAGGCGTGCTTGAAGTGCACCCGCAGGGAACCGTGTTCACCCGTGACAAAGGAAAAGGTGGGTCCTTGGAAGTCGCCCGGGATGCCATAGGCTTGAGTCTTGGCGATGAGCGCCAGGCGCCGGCCGACTTCCTGTTTGTTGCGGGGGTGAATGTCCTTGGGATCGCCGATATCGATCGCGACCGCCATGCCGGTGGCGGGCAGGCTGAGAGCGCTGATCTGCGAATCACGCAGCCGGGCCCAGGCGCGGCCGGTGGGATCGCCGGCGATGGTGAAGTTGGCGAGCTGCACAAAATAGAACGGGAAATCGCCCTCGCCCCACTGCGCGCGCCAGGAGCGGATCAGCGTGGGGAACAGCTCCGCATAGGCGTCCGGTCGCGGCCAGTTTTGCTCGCCTTGATACCAGATCACGCCGCGCAGGGCGTAAGGCTGGAGCGGCGCAATCATGCCATTGAACAGTCCGCTGGGTTCGAACGGCGTGCCTTTACCCATCGGGGGCGGCGGCCAGGTGAGGGGATTCTTGGTGTGCGTCGCGATGGCGTGTTCTTCGGCCACGCCCCACGCGGCGCGGAGGGCGGGATAGCGTGCCGCGTATTCGGCGGAGCCCGGCAGGCTCTTCTGCCAGCGGTCATCAATCTCCGGCCAGGCCTTGGTGCCACGGAGGGTGACGCTGTCCGTCCACGACTCGATCGGCGTGCCACCCCAATAGGTGCCGATCACGCCGACGGGCACGCCGAGTTTTTTCTGCAGGTCGCGGGCGAAGAAATAGCTGATGGCGCTGAACATCGGCACCGACTCCGGCGTGCACGGCTGCCAGCTGCCTTTCACGGTGATGGCGGGCTCCGAAGCGACCTGGTGGACGACGCTGAACAGTCGCAGCTGGGGATGATTCGCCGCGGCGACCTCGGCGGGACCGTTGAGGGCCGACTTGAGGGGCCACTCCATGTTGGACTGGCCCGAGGCCAGCCAAACTTCGCCCACGAGGATGTCATGCAACGTGATGACATTCGTGCCGGTCACAACGAGGTCGGCGGACTCGGCAGATGCGGGCAGGGCGGCGAGGTAAACCATCCAGCGGCCGTCCGCGGCAGTGGTGGTGCCGACGAGCTGGCCTTGAAACGCCACCGTGACGTGTTCGCCGGGCGTGGCGTGTCCCCAGACGGGCACGGGCTGGTCGCGCTGCAGCACAGCGTGATCCTGGAAGAGCGGGGCGAGGGTGACCTCGGCGCGTCCGCAAACCGCGAGGGAGAGCCACAGGAACGACAGGCGCAGGAGTTTCATGAAGGCGTGAAAGCAGCAGCCTGCGCCGAGGGGCGACGGAGACGCGAGCGAATCATTCGGCTGCGGGAAGTTCCTCCGGCGGCGGATTGGCGGGAGCCGGCGCGTGGAGAAACGCATACAGCTCGGTGGCGAGCTTGGGCCCGAAGCCGGGCGCCTCGCGCAACTGAGCGGCGGTGGCGGCGCGAATTTTTTCGATGGAGCCGAAGTGCTGGAGCAGTGCGCCGCGGCGGACGGGGCCGAGTCCGGGGTAATCCTCGAGCACGCTTTCGCGGATTTTACGCGAGCGCAGGTCGGCGTTGTAGGTGTTGGCGAAGCGGTGGGCTTCGTCGCGCAGGCGCTGGAGGAGGTTCAACGCGGGATGGTTCAGCGGGAGATTGAGCGGCGGGCGGGCGTCAGGGAAGACCACGGTCTCCAGCTTTTTCGCCAGGCCGATGATGGGCGGGGGCATCACGTCGAGGCCCACGAACGCCTTCAACGCGGCGGCGACCTGGCCGCGCCCGCCGTCGATCACGACGAGATCGGGGAACGGCTTGGCCTCCTCCGTGAGCCGGCGGTAACGGCGCCCGACGACCTCCTCCATCGCGCGGAAGTCATCGTTGCCGATGAAACTCTTGATGGAGAATCGGCGATACTGGTCTTTGTCGGGCCGGCCGTCGGCGAAGTGGACCATCGACGCGACGACGAACGTGCCGGAGATGTGCGAGATGTCGAAGCACTCCATGGTGCGCGGCGGGCCGGCGAGGGAGAGTGTTTCGCCGAGGATGCGCAGCGCGTCCTGGTCGCCGGAGGGGCGCGTGGGATCGAGGCGCGTGAAGGTGCGGGTTTTGGCGAGCGTCTGGTCGAGCGCGAACACGACGTCGCGCAACTCGGCAGCCTTCTCGAATTCGCGCCGCGCGGCGGCGGTGGTCATTTCCTGCCGCAGCGTCGCGAGCCACTCCCGGGACTTGCCCTCGAGGAACGCGCTGGCCTCCTCGACGCGGCGCCGGTAATCGGCGGCCGAGACGATGGTTTGGGCGCCGTAGAGTTCGGAGCGCACGTCGTCGTAGAGCTGCCACTGGCCGTCGGGCAACTGCTGCGGCGTGCCGTCGCCGAGCAGGATGCCGAATTGCCGGCGCATCTGCGCGAGCGTCTTGCGGAGCAGGCCGCTGTGCGCGAACGGCCCGAAATAGCGCGAGCGGTCGTCCTTCTTGATGCGGGTGAGCCGAAACCGCGGCAGCGCCTCGCCGGGATCGACGCGCACGAGCAGGAAGCGCTTGTCGTCGGTGAAGTCGGTGTTGTAGCGCGGCCGCCACTGTTTGATCAGCTTGCCCTCGAGCAGCAGGGCCTCGGGCTCGGACTTCACCTCGTAGGTTTCGAGGTCCGCGATCACGTCGATCAGCGCGCGGATCTTCGGCTGCGCGATCGTGCGGACCCGCCCGCGCTGGAAATACGAGGACACGCGCTTCTTGAGACTCTTGGCCTTGCCGACGTAGATGATGCGGCCCAGCCGGTCCTTCATCAGATACACGCCCGGCTTGTCCGGCAGGCGCCGGATTTTTTCCTTCAGCGTGGAAGCCGGGTCACTCATGTCAGGCGCGCTGGCGGATGAACGCGAGGATGCGGTCCGCGCATTCCTCGGGCGTGGCGACGGACGTGTCCACCTCGAGGTCGTAGGTCTGGTTGCGGTGCACATGCGCAAGCTGGCGCTCCGCCAGTCCGGCCTGCCGGTCGGGCCGGGCGCGCTCGCGGGCCAGCAGGACCGGCAGCGGGCAGTGCACGCCGATGAAATGCACGCGGCGCCCCGCCAAGGCGGCCCACGTGGCAGTGTTCCACTCCGGGCCGAGGATCAGGTGGTCGACGACGAGCCCGAACGGTCCGGCCGCGAAAATCGCCAGCGCCCGGTGAAAGTGATCGACGCCGGCGGCGTGGCAGCGAGAGCGCTCGGCGGGGTCCGTCAGGGCGTCCCAGAGGAACATGTCGGTGAACGTGTCGAGCGACGCATGCAGCAGCGGAATGCCGGCGCGACGTTGCAACGCCCGCGCCAGGCTGGATTTGCCCGCGCTGGACGTCCCGTTGAGCAGAATGACGTCGGCGGGCAGGGGCGGCGAAGGGCGCGGAGCGGCTGGCATTTTTCCAAAATCCGCCTAGTCTCCTCGGCTCGCAAGTATGGTTTCATCCCCTTCCACCACGCCCCTGGCCTCCAAACGCTACGAGTTGCTCACGCTCGGGGACGAGCTGCTGCTGGGCCTGACCGCCAACGGCCACCTGACGTTCATCGGTGCGCAACTCGGTCGCCGCGGGGTGCTTCTGCAGCGCAATGTGACGATCACGGACGAGGCCGACGCGATTGCGCGCCAGTTCCGCGAGAGCTGGGCGTCGGCGGACGTGATCATCACGACCGGCGGGCTGGGGCCGACCTGTGATGACCGCACCCGCGAGGTGCTGGCCGAGGTGCTGGGGCAGAAGCTGGTGTTCGACCCGGCGATCGAGCAGACCATCGCGGACCGGTTCGCGGCGTTCGGGCGGAAGATGACGCCGAACAACCTCAAGCAGGCCTACAAATTTGAGCGCGGCGAAGTGCTGCCGAACGCGCACGGGACGGCGCCGGGACTTTGGGTCGAGCAGGATGGCAAGGTGCTCTGCATGCTGCCCGGGCCGCCGAACGAGTTGCAGCCGATGTTCGTCGAACAAGTGCTCCCGCGGCTGGCGAAGCTGGGGCTGCTGCTCGACCGCGAGGCTTACATCCAGCTCCGCACGGCGGGGATCGGCGAGTCGGCGCTGGAGACGCGGCTGCAGCCGATCTTCGACCAGCGCGGCGACGCGCTCAGCGTGGCGTTCTGCGCGCACCAAGGCCAGGTGGACTGCCGGGTGAGCTCGCCCAGCGGAAAACTTTCCCTGGCCCAGCTCGAGGACGTCGCCGCCGAGTGCGCCCAGTTGTTGGGCGAGGATTTTGTCGGCTACGGCCATGACTCGATGGCGAAGGTTTGCGCCGACCTGCTGCGCGCGCAGGAGAAACGCCTGGCGGTGGTCGAGACCGCCACGGGTGGCTTGATCGCACAGGCGTTCACCGAGGTGTGCGGGGCATGCAAGTTTTTTGCCGGCGGCGTCGTCTGCTGCTCCAACGACGCCAAGATGGAGCTGCTCGACGTGCCGGAGTGCCTGCTGTTGCAGCACGGCGCGGTTAGCGCCGAGGCCGCGGTGGCGATGGCGACGGGGGCGGCGGAGACGCTCGGCGCGGACTACGCGCTGGCGGTGACGGGCTTTGCGGGCGCGAGCGCCAAGCACGGGGCCGGGGGCAACCCGGTGGGCACAATTTTCATCGCGCTGCACGCGCCGCACGGCGTGTGGTCCAAGGCGCTCAGCTATCCCGGCCCGCGCCAGACGGTGAAGAGCCGGGCGGTAAATGCCGCGTTGGACTGGCTGCGTCGCGAGCTGGTCCGTGCGCAGAAGGGTGGCGCCATCCCGCTGCGCCGCACAGGCGTGATGCAGTGAGTGCCGGCGGGGTGATTTAGCCGGAAGCCAGGAAACCAGGAAGCAGACGTATCGCGGAAGCGCGGAGGTGCGGAAATACCGGGAAAGGGATGCAGGCCGGGACCGGCAGTCCAGGCATGCATTCCCTCCGCGTTTCCGCTCTTCCGCGATGAAGATTGGTCTTCCAGTTCCTGGTTTCATGGCTTCCGGCTAAAAAGTTTTCCATTCCGTCTTTCCACTGCCGGCTTGCGCCGGCCTTGCGGAGCGGGCGATGCTGGGGGCGACTGGCATCACCCCCATGCCCCCGCGCTACCGCGAATCCCTGTTCTGGTTGGCCCTCGCCGCAATTGCGGTGATGGGCTTTTGGTGGGCGGGCCACAGTCGCGAACCGCGCTCCACCCCTAACCACAAGGTGATCACGTGGATCGTCTTCATCTCGCCCTTGCGCGACTACTACGAGCAGGAGGTGGCGGAGTTCGAGCGGCAACATCCGGGCGTCGAGGTGCGCATCATCTGGGTGCCCGGCAGCGAGTATCACATGAAATTCAAGACGCTCGCGGCCGCGGGCCAGACCCCGGACCTGTTTTACTCGGGCGACGTGTGGGCGAGCTACCTGCGGCCGTTCACGGGCGATCTCACGCCGTTCGTGCGGCGCGACGCCGCGGAGATCGGGCTTGACGACTATTTTCCCGAGATTCGTGCGGCGATGCAGCACGAAGGGCACTATTTTGTGGTGCCGGAGACGGTAAACGTCGCGCTGCTTTATTTTAACCGCGGTCTGTTCCGCGCCGCTGGCGTCCCCGAGCCCACGGCGAGTTGGACGTGGGACGACCTGGTGCAAGCCGGCCAGAAGCTCACGCGGCCAGCCACCGCCACGGATCCGGGCGTGTGGGGCTGCTCGCGCATGGAAGGCTGGTGGGGCGAATGGCTCACCTATGTCCGGCAGGCGGGCGGCACGGTGTTCTCGCCGGACGGCCGCCGTTGCGTGCTCGATTCGCCCGCGGCAATCACGGGGCTGCGGTTCTACCTCGAGAAATCCAGCAAGTTTCACATCAGCGCGCCGGGCGGCTTCGAGCCGCTCAACGGGTTCGTCAACCAGCGCGTGGCGATGCAGGTCGTGGGCCATGTCAGTTTCTGGCTGAACTATAACCAGATGCCGGGCCTGGACTGGGACGTGCAGCTCCTGCCCGCCGGCCCCGCCTCGCGCACCGGCGGCGAGGTGGCCATCGCAGGCTACTCGCTCAGCCGCACCTGCCAGCATCCCGAGGAGGCGTGGGCGCTGATGAAATACATGACGCGGCCCGCGGCGATCGAGGAGGTCGTGCGGCGCGGCAGCATCTCGGTGCGCCGCTCGATTGCCGAGGCGCAGATCCGCAATCCCCACCGTACGGGTAACCCGCGCAACCTTGCGGCGGCTTATGAGCAGCTGAAATACTCCCTGCCGATCCCGCGGCACCCCAACTACATTGAGATCATGCTGCAGGTGGTGCAGCCTGAGGTGGATCGCATGGTCCTCGGCGAAATCACGCCGGAGGAGGCCGGCCATCGCGCCGCCGCCGCCGTCAACGACTACCTCGCGACCTTCGCGGTCGCCGGCCCATGAACCGTCGCGCCGAGTTGCTCTGGTTCTGGCTGTTGGCGGGCCCCGCGCTGGCGGGCTTTGCATTCTTCAGCCTGTGGCCGATGCTCGATTCGCTCTGGCTGAGTTTTTGCCAGTATGACGTCGTCAACGCGCCGCGCTTCATTGGCCTGCGCAACTACGTCTACCTGTTGAAGTCCGATCCCGCGTTCTGGGCGTCGGTGAAGGTCACGCTCGTGTTCACCGCCGTGCAGCTGCCGCTCTCGCTGGCGGCGGCGCTGGGCGTCGCGCTGCTGCTCAACCAGCCGGTGCGGGGCCGGGGATTCTGGCGCGCGGTGTATTTCCTGCCCTCGATCCTGCCGCAGGCGGCGAGCGTGGCGGTCTTCGTCTATATCTTCCAGTCGGACGGCGGGCTGCTCAACCGCCTGCTGGCGCTCGGCGGCGTCGCCGGCCCGGCGTGGGTCAACTCGCCCACGTGGGCGCTGCCCGTTGTGATCGTGATCAGCCTCTGGGGTTTCGGCTACCCGATGGTGATCTTCCTTGGCGGGCTGCAGAACGTGCCGCGGGAGCTTTACGAGGCGGCGCACATCGACGGGGCGGACGCGTGGGCGCGATTCCGGCACATCACGCTGCCGCAGATTTCGCCGGTGATCTTCTTCAACCTCGTCATGGGTGTCATCGGCGCGCTCAAGGTCTTCGATCTCGCCTATGCGTTCGGCGCGGCGCAGGGGCTCATACCCGGCGGCCCGGCGCGCGCGACGCTGTTTTACGGGCTCAATCTCTACCAGCAGGCGTTCACGTATTTTCACATGGGACTGGCCAGTGCGATGGCGTGGCTGCTGTTCGCGGTGATCCTGCTCATCATCTGGTTCAACTTCCGCCTCGGCCGCCGCTGGGTGCACTACGGGGACTGAAATGAATTACGAAAAAGATGACCTGAGATGGGCCGCGCGCTCCGTCGCGCGGCAGATTGAGCCGAGATGCCGCGCGCGGAGCGCACGGCCCACCTTTGTCATGAGGCAAAACGCAGCGGCAGGCCCAACGGTCCCGCCCTACCGGTTAATCTCCAGCTGACATGGACCACACCCGCCCCCGCCATCTGACCGTCCTGGTCGTCACCCTGCTCGTGCTCGGCGCGCTGGTCATGGTGCTGCCGCTCGCGTGGATGGTGCTGACGAGCCTGAAGACGTTCCCCGAAATCCTGCGCAATCCCGCGCCGTGGCTGCCGGCGGCGCCGCAGTGGCAAAATTACCGCACGGTGTGGGAGGGGTTCGCGTTCTACCGGTTCTTCCTCAACTCCACGTTCGTTGCCGTGATGGTCATCGCCGGCACGGTGCTCACGTGCTGTCCCGCGGCCTACGCGTTCGCCTACTATGACGTCCGCCACAAGGAGCTGCTCTTCGGCGCACTGCTGTGCACGCTGATGCTGCCGGCGCAGGTGACGGTGATCCCACTTTTCCAGGCGTTCGCCGTGCTGCACTGGATCAACACCTACCTGCCGCTCGTGCTGCCGGCGTGGCTGGGCGGAAATGTCTTCGGGATTTTCCTGCTGCGGCAGTTTTTCCGCACGATCCCGCGGAGCTTCATCGAGGCGGCGCGCCTGGACGGCGCATCGGAGTGGTCGATCCTCTGGAAACTCGTCGTGCCGATGAGCGTGCCGGCGGTGCTGACCGTGGTAATCTTCACCTTCCTCTGGAGCTGGAACGACCTCTTCAATCCGCTGATCTACCTGCACAACGAGTCGACCTACACGCTGCCCGTCGGCCTGCTCTACTTCATTGCGCGCGCGGAGCAGCTCACGGGCGGCAACGCCGGGCAGGTCCCGTGGCACCTCGTGATGACGCTCGCCACCGTGATGGTGGCGCCCGTGATTGTGCTGTTCATGTTCGCGCAGCGGCGATTCGTCGAAGGCGTGGCGGCGTCGGGCGTGAAAGGGTGAAACCGGAGGGATGGGTGGTTTTTAGCCGGAAGCCAGGAAACCAGGAACCAGACGTATCGCGGAAGCGCGGAGGTGCGGAAATACCGGGAAAGGGATGCAGGCCGGGACCGGCAGTCCAGGCATGCATCCCCTCCGCGTTTCTGCTCTTCCGCGCTTCCGCGATGAAGATTGGTCTTCCAATTCCTGGTTTCCTGGCTTCCGGCTAAAAAAGGCTGTTTCCGCTTCCCACTGCCGGCTTGCGCCGGCGTCGCTCGCGGGGCGAGGCTGGCGGCGGCTACCGTCTCCCATGTCCCTGCGCGCTCGCGTTACCCTGCTGGTTCCGGCCCTGCTCGGGCTGTTCGCCGCAGCTCTGGCTGCAGCTGAGTCGCGGCCGGTGGCGGTGGTGCACGAATCGTATGCGGGCTTTCACGGCATCGCCTATCCCACGACGACCGCGCTGCCGCCGGCTTCGCCCCAGGCGCTGCGGAACTTCCAGGCGCTGCGCTACGGGTTGTTCCTGCACTGGGGTCCGGTGGCGCTGACGGGCTACGAACTCGGCTGGGCCCGCGGCGACAAGGTGCCGGCGGCGGAATACGACCGGCTTTACGAACGCTTCAATCCACAAAAATTTAGCGCGGACGAATGGGTGCGGATCGCGAAGGCCGCCGGGATGAAATATGTCGTGGTGACGGCGAAGCACATGGACGGGTTCTGCCTCTGGGACACGCACCAGACCGACTACAACATCATGCGCTCGCCGTTCCATCGCGACTTCGTGCGCGAGCTGGCCGATGCGTGCCGGCGCGGCGGGTTGGCGTTCGGCGTCTATTACTGCATCGCCGACTGGCATCACCCGTGGTTCCCGTATTCGGGGCCGTATCGCGGCGTGGCGGACACGCCGGTGAAGCCGACGACCGACCTCGAGCGCTACACGCAGTACATGATGATCCAGCTCTCGGAATTGGTGACAAACTACGGGCCAGTGCAATGCGTGTGGTTCGACTCGATGACTGGCGCGCATTGGCCGGAGCAGGGCCAGCGGCTGGTGGCTTTCCTGCGCGCGCTGCAGCCCGACATCCTCATCAACGACCGCGCGGCGGTGCCCGGCGACTACGTGACGCCCGAAGAACGCATCGGCCGCTACCGCGATGACCGGCCGTGGGAGAGTTGCATGATGCTCGGCACGCAGTGGTCGTGGAAACCGAACGACACGCTGAAGCCGTTCCCCAAGGTGCTGCGCGCGCTGATTTACTGCGCGGGCGGCAACGGTAATCTGCTGCTCGACGTTGGCCCAACGGCGGACGGCGCGATTGAGCCGAAGTCAATGTCCCGGCTGCAGGAAGTGGGCAACTGGCTCGCGCGCTATGGTGAGAGCATCTACGACACGCGCGGCGGCCCGTACAAGCCGACCTCGTATCTCGCCAGCACGCGGCGCGGGCGTTCGGTTTACCTGCATATTTTCCGCTGGGACGGCGATCGGCTGGTGCTCCCGGCGCTGCCGCGCCGCGTCACAGCGAGCACCCTGTTGACGGGCGGCCAGGTGAAGGTGGCGCAGACGGCCACGGCACTCGTCGTCACGGTGCCGCCGGGTGACCGCGCGAAGCCCGACACGTTGGTGCGGCTCGACCTGGACGGCTCGGCCGAGGAATTGGCGCCAATCGCGCTGCCACCGGAAGTGACCGTGACGGCGTCGGCGACCCGTGAGCCGGCGGCGAAATACTCCGCGACCTTCGCGCAGGACAACGATCCCGACACCGAGTGGTCCGCGCCGGAGGGACAGGGCACGGCGACACTGGAGTTCACGTTCGCCCGCGATCGCACGATCAAGAGCGTGAAGTTCGAGGAATCCACGCGTCCGATCCGCATCCGCGCCTACTCGCTCGACTGGTGGAACGGCAGCGCGTGGGTGCACCTGCTGACGCACGACAAGATCGAATACTGGCTCAACGCCGACGAGTTCCCGCCCGTTACGACGCGGAAGTTGCGTCTGAACATCCTGAAGATGGAGCCGACCGCGACGGTTTCCGAGCTGGTCGTCGAGGACGCGGAGAAGTGAACGCGCCGCGGCGCGGGTTGAAAGTTGAAGGTTGAAAGCTGAAAGACCGGAGGCCCAAGTCAGCATTCAGCGATCCGCACCGGCCGACGTCAGGCGGAACGACGTCGGGCAGAAACCGACGACCGCCTGGCGGGGTCCGACTTTCAACTCTCAGCTTTCAACTCCGCTGCCGCAGCGGCTCAGCGCACCGCTTCTGGCTTCATGTGCCAGATTTTGCTCAGCGCCTCGCCGCCCGGCTTGATGCGGCCGTGGAAGTCGAGCACCGCGGTGTTGATCGGGCAGGGGAACGGGTCGTGGCCCATCCAGACGATCATGCCGCCGATGCGCGGGAAGCGGCGCTTGATGCCACGGGCTGCTGCATCGAGGGACTTCACCTGCAGTTGCTGGCTCCACGCGACAAACTCCGCGAGGTTGCGCGCCGGGCGGCCGTTGTCCTTGGCGAAGGCTTCGCCCTGGATCCAGAAACCAAACCGGCGCCAGTGCGGGTTGCTCTCGTCGAAGGGGATCAGCGCGTCCTTCGCGAAATACTTCTCGAGGATGTCCAGCGGGCTCGCGCCGCCCGTGCCGACTTCGGACCGGAAGAGCGAGTCGTCGCCGTCCCAGTAGCTCTGCGGCACCGGCCACCACGGGCCGTGGATGTCCCAGTGCACGCCCTGGCCGTATTCCTTTTCCGTCGCCTGCGCGCGCGGGCCGGTGGGCGAGGTGTGGATGAAGCGGTGACCGGGGTCCATCGCGGTGACCTCCTCCTTCATCGCCTGCAGCATCGGATGCGTGGCCGGCGTGGGCATGCCCGAGCCGACGGCGCCGCCGTCCAGCGCACCCTGCAGCTCGTTGCCGCCGCACCAGAGGAGCAGCGACGCGTGGTGCTGCCGGCGGGCGATGTAGTCACGCACGATCGGGCGGGTCTCGGCGATGACCTTCGGATCCTCCGGCGGCCAGTTGTCGATGCCCGAGGAAGAGAACGGGAATTCCTGCCACACGAGGATGCCGTATTGATCGCAGAGATCGTAGAACAGCTCGCGCTCGAGGAAGGCGCCGCCCCACACGCGAAACACATTGGCGCCCATCTGGGCGTAAGTGCGGATGCGCAGTTCGTAGTCGGCGCGGGTGACGTCGGCGTAATTGGGGCGGATGGGCGTCCAATTGACGCCCTGCAGGAACGTCGGCTGGCCATTGATCACGCAGATCCACGGGTCGGCGGCCTTCGGCGCGCCCTCGCAGGCGCGCCAGGTCACATCCTTGAATCCGACGGTGCGCGTCCACTCGTCGGCCACGCTGCCGGACGGCCCGCCGAGCCGGCAGGTGAGGCGATAGGTCTTTTGCGCGCCGGAGCCGTTGGGCCACCAGGACTCGACGGGCAGGTTGTCGAACGCGACGCCGCGGGCGAGGGCGGCGGGTTCCACTGACTGGCGCAGGAGGCAGCGATTGCCGTCCTCGAGGAGCACGTCGACCTTGTCCGGCGTGGTGCCGAAGAGAGTGAAGCCCTTGGGAGAAAGCGCGCAGCGCACGCCGGAGAGTTCGCGGCGGTCGGAGACCTCAAGGGTGACGCGGTCCCAGATGCCGATCTGCACGAGGCGCGGCTGCCAGTCCCAGGTGTAATTGAACCGCGCCTTCCAGTCCTTGATCTTGGACGTGTAATTGAACTGGCCGAGCCAGCGGGGCGGCAGGTCGAAAACGATGGAGAGCTTGTTCTCGTCGGCGAGTGGGACGCCGGAGAGGTCGAAGACGTGCTCGGTGAAGCCGTTCTCGAAGCGGGCTATCTCGCGGCCGTTCAGGCAGATCCAGCCGGCGTGGTCGAGGCCGGCGCAGCGGAGACGGCGGGCGCTGCCGCCCTCGAGCCAGGCGCGGGGAAGGACGGTGGAGAAAATCCAAATGCGGTTCTCCACCCACTCGGCGGCGCGGCTGTCCATGTTGAAATTCCAGTCCGGGATCATCTTCTGCTCGAGCAGCAGCTGCTGCACGGAGGCGGGGATGCGGGCGGGCATCGGCGCGATTTCGCTGCAGAAGTCGGGCGCGCCGAGTTCCACGCCGGCCAGCCCGCGCCAGGCATCGGGCGCATAGCCAATCAGGGTCCAGGAAGCGGACGAGAGGTCACGGGAATTTTTCATGAGGAGAGGAAGAATTGCCACGAGAAGGCACGAAAGGACACGCGAAAAGTGTGTCACACCGATCAGGATCAACCCACCCTCTTTCCTTCCCCAAGGCGGGGTTCACGCAAAGTCGCCAAGCCGCCAAGCGGGGATTTGGAGAAGCTTCGCGCCTTGGCGACTTTGCGTGAGAACCAGGCTTTCAGCCGATCAGGTTTCGCAGCGCGGCGAGGTATTTCTCATGCGTGCGCGTGATGACATCGGCGGGGAGGCGCGGGGCGGGGGGCGTCTGGTTCCACTTGATGGCGAGAAGGTGGTCGCGGACGAACTGCTTGTCGTAGCTGGGGGGCGACTGGTTGGGAGCGTAGCTGTCGGCGGGCCAGTAGCGCGACGAGTCGGGGGTAAGAACCTCGTCGATGAGGAAGAGGTTGCCGGCGGCGTCGGTGCCGAACTCAAACTTGGTGTCGGCGAGGATCATGCCGGCTTTTTTGGCCCGCTCGTGGCCGAACGAGTAGAGCGCGAGGCTGGTGGCCTTCACCTTGGCGTAGAGCGCGGCGCCGATGGCGGCGGCGCCCTGGGCGTCATTAATGGGTTCGTCGTGCTGGCCCTTGGGGGCCTTGGTCGTCGGTGTGAAGATGGGCGTGGGCAGCCGATCGGCCTGGCGGAGTCCCGCGGGGAGCTTGATGCCGCAGACCTGGCCGGATTTTTGGTAGGAACTCCACCCGCTGCCGATGAGATAGCCGCGGGCGACGCACTCGATGGTGAGGGGCTTGAGTTTGCGGACGACCATGCTGCGCAGCTGGAGGTCGCGGGAGAGCTTGTATTTGTTGGCGAGGAGGCCGGCCTGGTCGGGTAGCAGGTGATTCTGGATCACGCCGCTGGTTTGGGCGAACCACCAGAGGCTCATCTGCGTGAGGATGGCACCTTTGCCGGGGATGCCGTCGGGCAGGATGACGTCGAAGGCGGAGAGACGATCGGTGGCGACGAGGAGCAGGGCGTCGCCGAGGTCGAAGATTTCGCGGACCTTGCCGGAGGCGAGGTGCGGGTAAGGCAGGCCCTCGATGGAGGTGACGGCGTTTTTTGGGAGGGCGGCGGCAATCTCGGCGAAGTTCAAGGCGGGGCAGTGAAGCGGAAACGAAGCGCGAAAGGAAACCGCAAAAGCGCGGAGCTGAACGTAGGTCGGGCTTTACGCCCGATGGTTTTTAGCCGGAAGCCAGGAAACCAGGAACGCGGATACCAATCCATATCGCGGAAACGCGGAGGTGCGGAAATACCGGGAAAGAGAAGTCGGCCGGGACCGACAGTCCCAGGCCGCCTCCCTCCGCGCTTTCGCCCCTTCGCGTTTTCGCGATAAGGATTGGCTCCGCGACCTTCAGTTCCTGGGTTTCTGCCTGCCCGCCATAGCATGGGCGACGGCGGGGCTTCCGGCTAAAATCATCCGGCCCGCCGTGCCTGCCGCCATGTCGTCGCGAGCAGCAGCAGGCCGATGACGGCCGAAGCGCCGTAGAACCACAGCGCGGCGTTCCAGCCGTAGTGGTCCACCAGCCAGCCGGTGCTGATGCCGCAGAGGGTGGCGCCGAAATATCCGAACAGCCCCGTCAGGCCCACCGCGCTCGACGCCGCAACCTTCGTCGCGAAGTCCGCCGCGGCTACGGCTACCAGCATTTGCGGGCCGTAGACGAGGAAGCCGAGCGCCGCGAACACCACCGCCATCGTCAGCCGCTGCCCGTTCGGCACGAACAACAGCGCCGCGAGCGCGCCGACCAGCAGCACCATGAACACGACCGACACCGGGCCGCGGCGCCCGCCCAGCCGGTCCGACGCCCAGCCCGCCGCGTAAGCACCGAAAATTCCCGCCACCTCGAACACGGACAGCGACACGCCGGCGTCGGTGAGTTTGAAGCCCTTGGCCTCAACGAGGTATTTCGGCGCCCAGTCGAGCACGCCGATCCGGACGACATACACGAAGAAGTTCGCCGCGCTCACGACCCACACCCACTTGTTCGCGAGGATGTGGGTGCGGAAGATGCCCCAGAACGAGCCGTCGGCTTCCGGGCCCTGAGTCGTCGCCGGTGCTTCGCCGCTGTGCGCCTCGATGGCCGGCAGCCCCATGGCCTCGGGCGAATCCGTCAGCCGGTTCAGCAGCCACAGCGAACCGACCGCGCACACCGCCGCGGGCGCCCAAAACGCCGCGCGCCAGCCGTAGTGCGTGATCAACCAGCCGGCCCAGATGACGATGATCGCGCCGCCGATCTGGTGCGAAGCGTTCCAGATGCCCCAGGCGCGTCCGATCTCGCGCGGGCTGAACCAGTGCGTGAGCAGGCGGAAACACGGTGGCGATCCCGCGCCTTGGAAAAGGTTGTTGAGCGCCCACGCGACGACGAGCGTGCCAAACGCCGCGCCGAAGCCGAACCAGACATTGGCGAGTGCGGAGAGCATGAGCCCGCCCGCCATGAGCCAGCGCGGGTGGGCGCGGTCGCCGATGATGCCGCTGAGAAACTTGGAGAGCGCGTAGACGATGGTGGCCGTGCTGAGCAGCAGGCCCCACTGGGTGTTGGTGAGGCCGAATTCATCGATGATCGGCTTCGCCGCCATCGAGAGGTTCTTCCGCACGAAGTAATACAGCGCATACCCCGTGGTCATCGAATACATCACCCGCACCCGCCAATAACGATACAGCCGGTCGACCTCGACCGGGTCCGTGACCGCCGGCTGGGAGGAACGGCTCACGATTGCGCCCGCCGCGCCGCCACCCGGCGCCGCACGACGGCCTCCAGTTCATCCATCGAGCTGACTTGCTCCACGCCGTAGAACGCGGCGGTGAGATCGACATTGCCCTTGCGCCAGAATCCCTCCGGGCAGAGCACGATCAGCTTGCCCGAGCGCGCATGCAGCCCGAGCTCCATCAGGCTGACCGGACTCTGGGAGTTCGGCGCGAGATACATCACGACGACGTCCGCGGCCTCCAGGGCCGCGAGTTCCCACCGCACCTGCTGAACAAAATGGGTGTCGGTCGCGACGGGCCGCCACGCGGGGCTCCAGTCATTTCGGCGCGGGTTGAGAAAAACCACGTCCAAGTCGCCCAGCTTTCGCGCCAGGCCTGTCTGCCAATCCACCGATGCCCCCATGTCGATCGTCCCGCCGAGAAACACCCACGGGCGGTCGTGCTTGATCGGCAGGGTTTCCGGCGAGGTCACCGTGATCGCCGGACCCGCCCGGAGGAACGGCGCGCCGGTCACCACGGCTACAGCAAGCGCCAGGGAGGAAACCAAGTGCCGCAGGGGTGTGCGCATGGCCCAACCAAGGCCAAGCCCGGAGGCGGCGTCGAGGCGGAAGCGGGAAGGGGGTGAGCAGGTGCTTTTAGCCGGAAGCCCCGCCGTCGCCAAGGCTATGGCGGGCAAGCAGGAAACCAGGAGCGGAGGCCGATCGCGGAAACGCGGAGCTGAACGTAGGTCGGGCTTTACGCCCGATAGTTTTGGCCGGGGAAAAAAGCCTTGCGCGGGGAGGGGTGCGCCGTAGGGTGCGCGCTCCGCGGTTAGTCCCCATCGTCTAGCCCGGTCAGGACACCACCCTTTCACGGTGAGAACCGGGGTTCGAATCCCCGTGGGGACGCCAGCCTTCGCCCGGCGCAACCGCGCGGCGAAGGCTGCCACGACGAAGCCCGCGTACAGCGGCTGAAGGCGGGCTGGGACCGGGGAACGGGCTACGGCTTGGCCAGCTAGCCCCGAGCAGCCGAGCCGTTTCGCAAATGTTGCGCATTCAATGCGGACTGCCTTTCGAAGAACACGCAACAGAAGGGCTCCCATGGCCATTTTCTCCTACGTATATATATGTTGGAATCAGAGAACTATGTGGGCCGTCATTACGTCGGGCTGACCGACGATTTGTCGGTACGATTGGCCGCACATAATCGTGGCTCTGTGCCTGCCACTCGCGCGAATCGTCCATGGCGCATCAAGACTGCGGTGGCTTTCACCGATCGGCAACGGGCCGCACGGTTCGAGCGATACTTGAAGACCGCATCTGGCCGGGCAGTGGCCAGGAAACATTTCTAGACCGCCTTCGCCCCGCGGTTGCCCCGGGGCGACCGCACAACGCAGATTTATTCACTCGTCCTGGTAAACCTGCCGTGGTTCCATCCTCAATTCCTGCTGCTCATGGGCAGGCTGCATGCAAGCCATGAAGATCAAAGGCATCTACACGCCCACCATCGTGCCGTTCGGCAGTGACGGCTCGATTAACGAACACGAATTGCGCCGCCTGACCTCGTGGCTCGTTGAAAAGGGCATTCACGGCCTCTACCCCAACGGGAGCACCGGCGAATTCATCCGCCTCAGCTACGAGGAGCGCCTGAAGGTGGTGCGGATCATGGCGAGCGAGAACCGCGGCCGGGTGCCGATCCTCGCCGGCGCCGCCGAGGCCAACATCGATCTCGTGCTGAAAGCCTGCCGGGCCTACGCGGACATGGGGTGCGTCGCCGTCAGCCTGACCGGCCCGTATTACTTCAAGGTCAGCCAGGAGAGCATCGAACACTATTTTCGCACGATCGCCGCGCGCAGTCCGATTGATATCCTGCTCTACAACATCCCGCAGTATTCCAACGAGATCAGCCTGCCCGTGGTGAAACGCCTGGCGCAGGACTGTCCGCGCATCATCGGCATCAAGGACTCCAGCCGGGACTTTCCCCGGTTCTGCACGATGCTCGCCCAGGTCAAGCCGCTCCGGCCCGACTTCGTTTGCTTCAGCGGCACCGAGGAAATTCTCTACCCCAGCCTGGTGATGGGGGCGGATGGCGGGACCATTGCGAGCTCGGGCGTGATCCCGGAAGTGATCCTGAAGATCTACAACGACTACCAGGCCGGCAATCATGCCGAATGCCGCCGGGTGCAGCTGAAAATCCAGGAGCTGATCAGCACCATGTTCGCGGCGGGCAACTTTCCCGAGGGATTCCGGGCGGCCGTGGCCTTGAGGGGATTTGATCCGGGGCGGCCACGCTATCCGATGGGGCCGCATGAGGCCGAGATTCTCGAAGAGGCCAAGGGCCAGCTGGCCTGCATCCTGGGTGAGTGCGGCTATGCCGAAGCGGCGCGGGAGTGCGAAGCGCGGCGGCAGCGTCCGTTGGGCAAACCGTCCGTTTCCCGTGAGGGCTTGGAAAAGATCGTCCGCGCGGTCGTGACCCAGGTTCAATCTCAGGGCCGCTGACGGCGGAGCCGAAGCCAGGCGTGATGCGGGAATGGCGTAAATTGCCGATCGTTCTAAGACGATAATCCTCGACTAAGTCCGTGTCGGACTAACGGCTTAGCATCTCGAGCGTCATCCGTTTCGAATCACCGCGGGGGCGGCACCCTTCGCCCGGCGCAACGGCGCGGCGAAGGGAGACAGAAATACCGGAACGTGGCGCACTTTCCAAGCGGGTGTGGGTCTCAAGGATCATGGCGCGCGCGATGGTCGCACTCCTGAGGCCCAGGGAAAAACCGGAGAACAAAAAGTGCAGACAGGGTTCCACCCCATAGAAGAAACCCGCCTCAAAGCGCACCATGTGGTCCTGAATTCCCCGGAGGCGTTTGGAAGCGCAAGACGCCTAAACGCCAACGGCTTCAGGCCGAACCTAACTCTCCTAAAATGAACTCCACGGCCCAACTCACAGGTTCCCTGCTGCGAACCTATAACACGATTTTCCAGCATCCGGTCTCGCATAACCTGGAATGGCGGCACGTCCACGCGCTGTTTCGCCACCTCGGCCAGGTCGAGGAGGAACACAACGGCAGCCTCCGGGTGACGCGCAACGGGCAGATCCTGGTGCTGCACCCGCCGAGCGGCAAAGATGTCGCGGAGACGGAGGAACTGATGGCGCTCCGCCACTTTCTCCAGCGGTCCGAGCCCACCGCGGCGGCGCCGGGCGCCGGAGTCCAGCATTGGCTGCTGGTGCTCGACCATCATGAAGCGCGGCTTTTCCGCTCGGAACTGCACGGGGCGGTCCCGCAAACGATCACGCCGCACGAGCCGGATGAATTCTTCCGCCACGCGCAGAACTCGCAAAACTTGGCCCGCGGCAAGGAAAAGCCGGATCCGAACAGTTTCTTTGCGCCGGTGGTGAAAGCGCTGGAGGCGCCGGGCCCCATCCTGATTTGCGGCACCGGCAAAGGTCACAGCAGCGAGATGGAGCAGTTTGTCGCCTGGGCCCAACAGCACCATCCGGAGGTGGCGAAACGGATCATTGGCACCCTGGTGGTGGATGAGAGCCATTTGACCGTGAATCAATTGCTCGCGAAAGCGCGCGATTTCTACGCGACCCACGGGTCGTCACCGGCATGAAGACAATGAAGGCGGTGTGCATCTATTCCTACGGCGGTCCCGAGGTGCTCACCTACGAGGACGCGCCCCGGCCCCATCCGGGCGACGGGGAAGTGCTGATCCGCGTCCACGCCGCCGGGATCAATCCGGTGGATTGGAAAATTCGCGAAGGCCACCTGAAGGAAATGCTGCATCACACGCTGCCGCTCGTGCTCGGGTGGGACGTGTCTGGTGTGGTCGAAACGCTCGGCACCGGCATCCACCGTCTCAAAGTGGGCGATGAAGTTTACAGTCGCCCCGACATTTTCCGGGATGGGGCTTACGCCGAGTTTATCGTCATCAAGGAAGCCGAGGTGGCGCTGAAGCCAAAATCCGTCGACCACCTGCATGCGGCGGCCTTGCCGCTCGCGGGTCTGACGGCGTGGCAAACGCTCTTCGATGCGGCGGGGCTGGTCGCCGGTCAGCGGGTGCTGATCCATGCGGCGGCAGGCGGAGTGGGGCATATCGCGGTGCAACTCGCCAAGTGGAAGGGCGCCCACGTCATCGGCACCGCGGCGGCGCGCAACCATGACTTTCTGCGCCAGCTGGGGGTTGATCAAATGGTCGATTACGACACGGAGCGATTCGAGGAGGTCGTGCAGCCGGTCGATGTCGTCCTCGATACGATGGGCGGGGACATTCAAACGCGGTCGTGGAAGGTCGTGAAACGCGGCGGCATCCTGGTGTCAGTCGCGGGTCCGCCGTCGGCCGAACTCGCGGCCGCGCATGGCGCGCGGCAGGCGTTTGTGTTTACCCAGCCCAACGCTGCGCAGTTGGCCGAGATCGCGAAACTGGTCGATGCCGAAAAACTGAAGGCGATCGTGGAAACCACCCTCGCGTTATCCGATGCGACGAGGGGGCAGGAACTCAGTCAACGCGGCCATCAGCGCGGCAAGATCGTGCTGCGGGTGATTTAGGCCTGCGAAAATCAGAGAGGCTCTCCTCATGGAAATGAACTCCAAATCTACAGTGCAGGCGCGAAAACCGGGGGCCCGGCGATCATCGCCCGGTCGCGCCACGCCAAAGAGCGCCGTGCGCCAGGTAGCGGCCCCACTCGCGATCCAAAACACCCGCGCGGAACCGGCGGGGGCCGGGGCGACCTTTGCGTTCCACGTGAACCAGACGCGGGCGCTCGTGGGGGTGCCGGCCAATGCGCCCGTGCTATTTTCGCTGGAGACGGCTGCCGGGCTTACCGGGGTGCATCCGGAAATGCTCCGCTACTATTGCCGGCTGGGACTGCTGGGCCCGGGTCGGGCCGAAGGAGTACGCGAGCCAGTGTTCGATGAAGAGGCGCTCCACGAAGTGCGGCGCATCGAGCATTACCGCCGGCACCTCGCCGTGAGTCGCCAAGCGCTCCCGTTGGTCTGCGAACTCCGGCGCGAAGCGGAACGCCAGCACATCGAAATTCATTTCCTGCGCTATCCCTGACCCACCCGGCGCGCGACGGTTGCCCGCGGATCACACAGAAGCAGTGGGATCGGAGATCGGCAGCTGCCGTGTTTCCCGTGTGATCCGTGGGCGATATTATCCGAGATTTTCCGGTTCCGAATGCCGGGGCCGGGAGGGATACTTACATCGTGCCTTGAAGGGCCAGACCCCGACTCGTGATCATCACGACGGAGATCGTGGGCTGGGTATCAGGTACGCTGTGCACCAAGTCTTCGATCTGCCCCGGCGGAGGCGGACAAGGCCGCTTCGTCACGGTGAGGGTTATGTGGAGGTCTGCTCCGTTCGCCAGTTTTTGGGTATACTTTGCGACGAATTTTTTGAAGACGGCCAAGTCACGGCGCAGCTTGATCCGGGGATTAAGGCGCCGGCGTTTGTTCCTGTCGGGGGATTTTCCAGCTTGCATGATTTATCCTTGTTATGGGTTTACTCCAACTAAGGGTTTTGGGCCGCGGGCGGGGACGACGGCCAAGGTTGAATGGGGACGTAGCCGAAGCTCTCGAGCAGGCTGATGACAGCCTTGGCTTCGGTGGTGCGGCCGAGCAGGACCAGTGACCGGGCGTAGGGATCCAACAGGAACCAGTCACGGCTGCCAACCTGGTTGGGTGCGAGCAGTTCATGGGCTCGGAGCCATGCAGCATGAGCCCTGCCATGGTCACCCGCTTGCTCCAGGATCTGGCCTTGGAGAATATGGGCCTTGGCGCATTCGCTCAACTCGGAGGAATTAGCCTCGCCGGACTGGACCAGTTTTTCGCCGAAAGCCACGGCCCGCGCGGCGGTGTCGCCGGCGACGTCCGTCCTCGCCGACCATTGGAGATCCGCCTTCTGCCGCCAAGCCCGCGACAGCAGGCGGAGGCACAGCCGGTCCGTCGCCCCGTGTTCCGCAATATCCTCCAAGTCGGCGAGCACCGGATCGATCAGGCCCTGCGCGGCGGCCGGGTTACCCTCGTGCTTCGCCAGGAGTGCCGCCGTCAACCGGACAATGCAGGCGTATTTCCGCAGGGTGACATTTTGGCGGTCGAGGGATAGCAGGTCATTGAACTCGGACTGCGCCTGCGCGAGGATCCCGCCCGCGGCGGGAAAATTCCCGGTGATTAGGTTGATGTTGGCGGCATAGATTAACGCGATGGCCAGCTCTTGCTTGGTCACGGCATTCTTTGGGTCGACCGCCAGCAGCTTTTCCAATTCGGCGACATGCTGGCTGTAGTGCTCAACGGCTTGGGAAAAATTGCCCTGTTTTTCCGCCGTCCGCCCGAGCCATTCGTGCGCCAAGGCGACATCGAGCCGCAAATCCGGGTCCCCGGGGGCGGTCGCGACCAGGCGGTCCGCGATGGCTAACGCGGCATGGAGTTCGGTTTGCACGCCTTCGACGTCATTCCGGTCCTTGAGAAAAATGGCCAGGTTGTAGTGAGCGAGGTAGAGTTGCATCTGCCACTCCCGTCGGGCCGGATCATGCGCGACGAGCGAGGTGGCGGTGTCCCGGAAACGCGTGGCCCATTCGACGGCGATTTTGAATTCGTTATTGGTCCAATACAGGTTGGACGCTTGGGACTCGGCCTGCCCGCGCTCATACACTGCCTCCCAATCATCCCGGTGGGTCGCGGCGAAACGACTGGAGAGCGCATAAGCCTCTGCAATGAGCGCAATCGCCTCGGCGGACCGGCCTTGCGCGGCCCGCACCGCGCTTTGGACCCGGACAGCGCGGGCCCGCGCCATTTCCGTGGTGTCGTTGCGATCCGCCGGCGAAAGCGAGGCGAGATATGCGGTTGCTTTGCCTGCGGTGGAGTCGAGCAACTCCACCTTCCCGGCCTTGTTCAATTGCGCGTACATGTCGCCGAGCATGAATTTGAGCAGGTCGTCGGCGCGATGCCGCGCAGCCACCGCCGACCGCTCGGCGCGGGTGGCGCGCACGGCCTGCCAGGTGCTGATGACCGTGCCGAGGACGAGCGCCGCGGCGACGGCGGCGATTGCGGCCGAGACGGCGCGGTGGCGGCGGATGAAGCGGCGCAGCCGGTAGAGTGGACTCGCGGGCCGGGCGGTGATCGGCTCGTGCTGGATGTGACGGGTGATGTCCGCGGCGAGGGCGTTGGTGGTCGCGTAACGGCGCGTGCGGTTTTTCTCGAGACAACGCATCACGATCCAGTCGAGGTCGCCCCGCAGGAGCAGCGAGAGCCGCGCGGGGTTGGTCTGGCGCTGTTGGGCGACCTTCGCGAGATCCGGGGCGTTGAGCGTCGAGAGGTGGGTGGACGGCCGCGGCGGCTCGACCTCGCGAATGATCCGGCGGATCTCATCGAGGCCGGCCTGGAGGAGCGTTTTCGGGTCGAACGGCAGGCGGCCGGTGAGCAGCTCGTAGAGCAGCACGCCGAGGGAGTAGACGTCGCTGCGGGTGTCGACGTCCACGGCGCTCAGCTCGGCCTACTCCGGGCTCATGTAGGCGGGCGTGCCCATGAACTGCTCAAAGGCGGTGAAGAGCGTGCGGTCCGTCAGGCGGCCGGTCGTCGCCTTGGCGATGCCGAAGTCGATCACCTTGGGGACGGGCACGTTGTCGTTGAGGGTGACGAGGACGTTGGACGGCTTGAGGTCGCGGTGGATGATGCCCTTTTGGTGCGCGTGCTGGACGCCGTGGCAGACCTGCACGAAAAGCTCGAGCCGCTGGGCGGTGCTGAGGTTGTAGCGGTCGCAGAACTCGGTGATCTTGATTCCCTTCACCAGCTCCATGACGAAGTAGGGCCGGCCCGTGTCGGTGGAGCCGGCGTCGAAGATCTTCGCAATGTTCGGGTGGTCCATCATCGCCAGCGCCTGTCGCTCGGCCTCGAAGCGGGCGATCACCTCGCGGGTGTCCATGCCGAGCTTGATGATCTTGAGGGCGACCTGGCGGCGGACGTGTTCCTCTTGTTCCGCCATCCACACGACGCCGCAGCCGCCTTCGCCGATCTTCTGCAGCAGCTTGTAACGCCCGATGCGCGTGCCGGGCATTTCCGGGGCGGCGACGGGCGCCTCGCGCTGTGGTGCGGGCGCAGGCGTGTCCATGAATTCACCTGCGGCGTGGTGGGCGCGGAGCAGGGCTTCCAGCCGCCGACGCAGTGCGCTGTCCTGCCCGCACTCGCGATCCAGGAAGGCGGGCCATTCCTCCTCGCGCAGGAGCAAGGCCTGCGCGAAGAGGTGTTCCTTGCGATTATCCGGGGGATTCATTTCGACGGCGAACCAGAGGGAACGGCCAGGCGGCGGGCTTACGAGTAGGACAGCGTTGCGGGGTCGTTGCGGATGCCCAGGGTGGACAGGACATCCCGGGGAGCCGCCGGGACGACCTCGCGGACTTCCGGCGATGCGGGTTGAAAGTGAGCTTGCGGCACTTTCTCCGGGGACAGGTCGAGTTGCGGTGACCGGTGGGTGTAGTCGCCGATGAACAAGCCAACGAGCCCGAACGAACAGGCGGCGCTGACAATGTAGGTGGCGGGCACGACAAACGGGACGGAATCGACGACGGACGAAACGACGGCCAGGAGCACCAGGGCTGCCAGGGTCGTGAGAGCGATGAGGACGTTGAGGTTTTTCATGGGGATGAGGCGTTGAGGGTGAGCTGGGTTCACCCTACAAAGCGTCATTCTGCGCCGGAACGGATCATGAAGACCGAAAATAAATGATCGGCCTGAATCATGGGGCGGGCCCCGCGTCAGGGCCGCTCCGCGTCTGGCTGATGGCATTGAAGAGCCAGGCCCGGGCGAAGGCCCAGTCGCGTTTGGCCGTGGGCACGGAGACCCCGAGGGCGTCGGCCGCCTCCTCGAGCGTCATGCCCGCAAAATACCTGAGCTTCACCAGTTCCGCCTTCCGTGCGTCCTCCTTCGCCAGCCCGTCGAGGGCCTCATGGACCGCGAGCAATTCCTCGTCCCGGCCGGGCGCGGCGATTTGCAAGGCGGAATCGGCGACATCGACGCGCTCCAGGCCCCCGCCGTGGCGGACGGCCTGGCGCCGGCGGGCGGCGTCGATCAGGATGCGCCGCATGGCTTCGGCGGCGGCGGCGAAAAAATGGGCGCGATTCTGCCAGGCCGGCTGGTGGTCGGAGCCGAGGCGGATCCAGGCCTCGTGCACGAGGGCGGTGGGCTGCAGGGTGTAGTCGCGGCTTTCCCGGGCCAGGCGCGCCGCCGCGAGCCGGCGCAGCTCGTTATAGACCAACGGCAGCAGTTCGTCCGCCCCGCGCGCGCCGTGGCCGTCCCCAAGATTCAGGTTGGCGGTGACGTCGGGCACGGCGTCCGGTGGTTATGCGGAGGCCGCAAAAAATTGCGAGATTTCAGTGGGAGAACGCCAAGCGGATGTTCTGGGGAACGCCCGTGGGGTGCTCGAATGGGGCGCGGGCGTGGAGTTGGCCGTCTCCCTTTGCGCCCCACGGTTGGCAGCCGAGCCTCGCCAGACGAACCAAACCCCAATATGGCTGACGATCGTTAGGCGGTTCTGCGCCAGGGCGTCCCGTTTCTCCCATGTCGTTTTCCCAACGCTGCAGTTTTTTCGTCGCGCTGCTCGTGGCGGCAGCCCCGGTGTTCGCCGCGCCGGCGAAAATGCATCTGCGCATCGGCATCGAGGATAAATCCCGGCCGCTCTCGTTCGTTGAGACCAATGGCCAGCCGTCCGGCTTCACGCCGGAGTTGCTGCGGGCGGTGGCGCGCGAAGGGAACATCGAGATCGAATACGTGGCGTCGTCGTGGAGCGTGATTCACCGGCAATTTGTGGCCGGCCAGATCGATGTGCTGGCCAACGTGGCGATCAATCCCGAGCGGCTGAGCTACATGGATTTTTCGATTTCCCACGCCTATGTGCACGGGGCGGTTTACTCGCGGACGGACCGGCCGCCGATCACGCGCACGGCGGATTTTGCGGGGCGGACGATCGGCGCGCTGCCGGGCAGCGTGGCCTACAACGACGCGGTGGCCAACGGGGGGTGGGGCGGTAACATCCGGAGTTACACGACGTTTTCGGAGGCGTTGGACGCAACGCGGCGAGGGGAGTGCGACGCCGCCCTTTTCCTGCTGCCGGCCGCGCGGCTGGGGCCGCCGGCCCCGGGGCTGCGGAGCGGCTTTGTCGACGACCTGATCTTCCGGTTTCACTTTGCGGTGCACAAGGGCGACACCGCCACGCTCGCGCGGCTGAACGAAGCGCTCGCGGCGGTGCGGCAGAGCGGCGAATTCGACCGGCTGTGGGAAAAATGGCTCGGGCCGATCGAGCCCCATCCCATCCGGCTGGTGGATTTGAAGCCGTATTTCATCCCGCTGGCGCTCGGGGTGGCGCTGGTGCTGGCGATCTTCTTCTGGCAGCGCCGGGTGTTGCGCCAGGTGGAACGGCATGCCGCGGCGCTCCAGGAAAGCGAGGCCCGCTTCCGCGCGACGTTCGACAACGCGGGCATCGGCATGGCGCTGGTGGATCCCGCGGGCCGGCTGCTCCGCTCGAATCCGGTGTTTCAACGGATGATCGGCTACACCGACGAGGAGCTGAAGCGCATGAGCTTTGCCGAGTTCACCCACCCCGATGATGTGGCGGTTGACCTGAAGCGCTACGGGGAGCTCGCGGCGGGCGAGCGGCTCAGTTACCAATTGCTGAAGCGATACCTGCGGAAGGACGGACAGGTGATTTGGGGCCACCTGACGGTCTCAATGATCAAGGGGGCGAACGGTGGGCCACTGTATGCCGTCGGCATGGTCGAGGACGTGACCGAAACCAAGCGGATCGAGGACGCCCTGCACCTCAGCCAGGAGCGGCTGCAGGCGATTTTGGACCACAGCCCGGCCCTGATTTACGTCAAGAATCTCGAAGGCCGCTTTCTCCTGACCAACCGGCTCTTCAACGAACGGTTCCAGCGCGACGGGGCCAGCCCGATTGGGCGGAGCATGCGGGACCTCGTGCCGCCGGCCGAGGCCGATTCGCGCGCGGCGCACGACCGCCTGGTGCTGGAGAACGGCACGCCGGTTTCGGTGGAGGAGCAAAACGAGCAGGACGGCGTGATGCGGACCTACCTCGCGGTGACATTTCCGCTCCGCGACACGGAAGGGAAAATTTACGCGCTGGGCGTCGTCGACACCGACATCACGGAATACAAGGCGCTGCAAATGCAGTTCACCCAGGCCCAGAAGATGGAAGCGTTCGGGCAACTGGCCGGCGGCATCGCGCACGATTTCAACAACATCCTGGCGGTGCTGCTGATGCACCTGAACATGTTCGGGGCGCGGCCGGATTTGCCCGCGGCGATGAAGGGGACGGTCAAGAATCTCGAGGACATCACGCTCAAGGCTTCGCGCCTCACGCGGCAGCTGCTGATGTTCAGCCGCAGCGAAGCCGTCGCCATGGAGGACCTGGACTTGAACCAGGTGGTCGCCAACGTGCTGAAGATGCTCGAGCGCATCCTCGGCGAGCACATCGACCTCGATTTCAACCCGCGCCGGCCGCCGCTCTGGATTCACGCGGACATCGGCATGGTCGAGCAGGTCATCATGAACCTCTCCGTCAACGCGCGCGACGCGATGGCCGGGGGCGGTCGGCTGGTAATTGACACGAAAGTGGTCGAATTCGACGCGGCCGGCGCCACGGGCAGCCGGCGCCCGGGGCGTTTCGCCAAGCTGACCGTGAGCGACACCGGGCACGGGATGGATGCGGCCACGATGAAGCGCATCTTCGAGCCCTTCTTCACGACGAAGGAAGTGGGCAAGGGCACCGGCTTGGGGCTGGCGACGGTTTACGGGATCATCAAGCAGCACAACGGCTGGGTGGAGGTGGACAGCAAGGTTGGGCAGGGCACGACGTTCGCGGTCTTTCTCCCGGTGCTGGAGCAGCCGCGGGAGTATCGCGCGGAGGAAGCGCCCGCCGAAATCAAGGGTGGCACGGAGCGGATCCTGATGGTGGAGGACGACACGGCCGTGCGGGAGATCTCCACGCTCTCGCTGGAACTGGCGGGTTACAGCGTGGTGGCCGCGACCAATGCGATCGAGGGCCTGAAGGTCTGGCAGGACGAAGGCTACCGGTTCGACCTGCTGCTCACCGACGTGGTGATGCCCGGCGGGATGAGCGGACTGCAGCTGGCGAAGCAGCTCAAGCAGACAAAGCCCGCCCTGAAAGTGATCTTCTTCAGCGGCTATTCCGCCGAGGCGGCCAACACCCGCACGCCGTTTGGCGACCTGGGCCTGTATCTCCACAAGCCCATCGACCGGAACAAGCTGCTGGCGGCGGTGCGCGCGAGCCTGGACGGCCAAGTGCCGGGGGAGGGAGGTTGAATTGGATGAGCCGGGTGGGGCCGACGAGCCCGGTGACGGTGTTTCCCGACGATACGCTGGACGAGGCGATTAACCGGATGCTGGCCCGCGACTTGGGGCGGCTGCCGGTCGTGGCGCGTGGTCCCGAGCGGAAGATTGTCGGGCTACCTGGGCCGGGCGGAGATCCTCGCGGCACGGATGTGGGGGCACGACGAGGAGCGGCGGCGCGAACGCGGGCCGTTGTTGCAGCGCAAGCTGGAGCGGTCCTGAATCCGCCATTCCCACCAAAGCGGTGGCTGATTTTACCACCATGAAATACTATCCTCCTGGCGATTACCTGGAACCGGTTTTCAAATTCCTCCTGACCTTCGGGATCGGGCTGTTGATCTGCGGGCTGCTGTGAAGCGGTATGGCTACGCGCGGGATCCGGTCTGCTGGATCTCCTGTCTGTGCTACGCGGCCAACCGCTGGGGACTGCCCGCGGCGTGGAAAGGGCCGTTCCTGCGCGAGCATTTCAACGACTGCCTGTTCATTCCCGCCGCGCTGCCGCTGATGCTGTGGCTGGAGCGGCGGTTGGACCTGCGCAGGGTCGACACGCCTCCGCACTGGAAAGAGGTGCTGTATCACCTCGTGATCTGGTCAGTGGCCGCGGAAGTCGTGGGCCCGCACGTGTTCGCGCGCGCGACGGGTGACGTGTGGGACGTGGTGGCTTACGCGGCGGGGGCGGCGGTCGCGACGGTGATTTGGGCGCGGCGATGAACTTCAACCGGCTCGCCCGCCATTACGATTGGATCGAGGCGCTCACGGCGGGTGATCGCCTGCAGCGGGTGCGCACACACTGGCTCGACGCGCTGGCGGGCCGGCGGCGGATTCTCAGCGTGGGGGAGGGTCACGGGCGGTTCGCCGCGGCGTGCCTGGCGCGTTTTCCTGACGCGGAGCTGACCTGCGTGGAAGCGAGCCCGGGGATGCTGGCGGTCGCGCAGGCCCGGACGCGCGGGATGGCTGGGCGCGTGCGCTGGGAGTGCAAGGACGTACTGGCCTGGCAACCGGATCAGACCTACGACGCGATCGTCGCGTGTTTCTTCCTGGATTGCTTTGCCCCGGACGAGTTGGCGGCCGTGGTGCGGAACCTGGGGGCGTGCGCGGCGGAGGATGCGGTTTGGCTCGTCACGGACTTCAACGTACCGGCGCGGGGATTGGCCCGCTGGCGGGCGCGCGCGGTGCATGCGCTGATGTATGCGTTTTTCCGCGTCGTGACGAAGCTGCCGGCACGGAAGCTGACGCCACCCGATGCAGAGCTGGAGCGGCAGGGGTTTGTGCTGACGGGCCGGCACCACGCGGAGTGGGGGCTATTGCGGGCGGATGTTTGGGAAAGGCGTCGCTGCGGCGACGCGGAGATGGGAGATGGCAGATAGGAGATGGGGCGGAGATGGAGTAAGGTGGGTCGGGGTCTATCCCCGACAGGACGGGAGGGCGGGGCCCAAACGTCGGGGTTGGGGTAAACCCCGACCCACGTGACCATGCGGGTGGGCTGCGGCGGCGAGGATGCGTGGAAGGGGGTTTGTCGTCGGTGTGGAAACCGACGACCACCGGGAGGGACCTGAGCTGAAGTGCGGGCGGGACGCTAAAAAAACTCAGGCGACCCGTTGCGGGGCCGCCTGAGGCGTTGAGCTGAACCTGGGAGGGACAGCTTAGAGAGCAAACGTGCAGGAGACGTAACCCATCGGCCCGCGGAAGTTCGTGTTGCCGCCGGTCGTGACGTTCTTCGAGTCCATGTAGCCAACCTTGGCTTCACCGACGCACGTCTGGCTGAACTTGTGCTTCACCCCGACCGAGACGACGCTTTCCTGGGCGTCCGCGCCAAAGGGCATGGTCGTCGGCGCGAGTTTCGCATCGTTGTTGCTGGCCTTGTAATAGGTGAACTTGAGGAGCAGGTCATCGGTCTTGGTGAGGACTGTGCCGGCGAGGAGGCTGCCGGTGACGTAGTTGTTGTTAGCGTCTTGCAGCACCTGGTTGACATCCCACGCGGGCGTGGCGCCTGCGGCGGGGACGACACCGGCCCGCGGATAAACCGTGTTGATGGAGTTGAACACCACGTTGACGTTGGCCTGGAGGTAGAACTGCGTGTTGGGCGTCCAGTCCACCGTCTCCGAGATCGAGTCGGTTTCGGCATTGCACGAATCATACTCCGGGAACGTGGGCTGCAATCCCGTCACCTGCATCTTGCCCTTTTGGTAGATGAAGCGGGTGGTGGACGTGAGGGTGGCCATGGGCTTGACGATGGCGGTGAACTTCACGCCCGTGGTCTGGCTGGCGAGGTTGTAGTTGTTCGCGATGTCGATGCCGTAGCCGGGCGCCGCAAGCGTGCTGTCCTTGTAGAACACATCAGCCCGCAGCGACAGGTAGGCGGATTGCCGCCAGTTGGTCCCGACGTTGTAGTAGGCGTGGTTGTCCTTCGCATCTTCGAATATCAGCGCACTGGCGGTGGGAACGGTGCCGGCGGTGAAGGGCGTGGCATAATATTTGTCGCCCGTCGTCGTGGCCTTGCTCGCTGTCCCGTAGATCGAGATATTGGAGATGCCCGTGTAAGTGAGGTCGAGGACCGGCGTCCAGATGTTATCCTTAACCCGGGAATACTCCTGCTGGGGCGTGGCCGTGTAGGTCACGACGCCCGTCGTGGTGTTCGTCGCCGCAGTCAGGGAGGTCAGAGTCGCGGCGCTCTTGATATACGAATCCTCACCCCGGAGGGACACGGTGGCGTTCCAGTTCGGCGTGGGGTTCAGCTGCAGGGCAAGGCTGCCCGTGTAGATGTCGCCATCGCTGTTGCCGAGCAGGTTCTGATTCGTGTTCGGCGTGACGGCCACGACGCCCACAGCGGTCGGCGTGTTGGTCGTGATGGGTCGGCTGCCGCTGAAGTCGTTGTTAATGTTCTGGTAACTGACCCCGGCGAGCAGCTTGATCTTATCGTTGAAGACCGTGATGGAGTTGGCCCGGGCCGTGAAGGTGTTACCGTTGATGCCATCAGTTTGGACGGTCAATGCTTGGTTGTTCCAGTTCGCGGGGGAGACCAGCGCCTTCGCGGCGGGCTGGGAAGCGGTGGGCAGGCTGGCGATTGCCCAGGGAATGACTTCACCGGGGAAGTTGGTGACGTAGCGGGTGTCCATGTTATTGACCGTTTCCGCGGTCAGCGCGACGTTCAACGTGGTGTTGCCGATCGTATGGGCTGCCGTGGCTTCGAAGGTCTGGTGCCGCTCATCGAGGTTGAGGTAGCTTGGCGCCAGCTTGCGATACTGGGTGATGGGGGCGCCGAGGATGGACAGGCTCGTGTAATCACTGCTGCCCCAGATGGTGGAATCCTTCTGGCCGGAGCGCGTCTCGTTGACGTAGCGGACGGTGAACACCGGCGCGTTCGGCAGGTTGATCTTGGCCTCGACCCAGAACTTGTTGCGGTCGACGTGCAGGTCCTCGGGGCTCATCGTGGACCAATAATTGTTCATCGGGAAGAAGCCACCGACACCGTCGTAAAACGTGCGGAATGACTTGTAACCCATCTCGATCGACCCGGTGTCGTTCTTCGTGACGAGGAACTTGGCCAGATAGTCGTTGGTGATGGCGAGGGCGTGGCCGTCGATTTGGAGGGAGACGTCCTTGTTGAGGTCCTTGGCGAGGAACATGTCCTCGATGCCAACGGTGCCGGTCGCCTGGCGGTTGCGGGCTTGGAAGGCCGCTTCGTTGCCGGTGACGTCGGTGCCGTAAGCGCCGATTTTGACGTAGTTGTCGAAGGTCGGGAAGGCGTCAGTAGGGGCGGCTCCGTTGACCCGGGCAACGCCGAGAACCAGCGTCAAGGCGGCCACCGTGGTGGCGCACCGACGAAGAGAAAAAGCGTAGGCTTGCATGGTAGTGATGGTGTTGGGGGTGATCAACGGCGGAAGTGG
>Ga0316219_1000471_pt1 | contig 54967 bp, 34 predicted proteins | sample TBH18003PmetaG_FD_203635 | JGI IMG/M metagenome (GOLD analysis project Ga0316219, IMG submission 203635) | Freshwater microbial communities from Trout Bog Lake, Wisconsin, USA - TBH18003P | ecosystem: Environmental > Aquatic > Freshwater > Lake > Hypolimnion/Profundal zone | place: USA...
TCGATGCAGTGCAGGTTGAAATCGTAGCTCCCCGTGATGATGCAGATATGTTTTTTGTCGGGACTTATGGTCCAGTTGCAGGAACCCGAAACCTGGCCGTCGGTAACATATTTCCAAATAAGTGTGCCTCCACCCGCATCAATAGCATAGATGATGCCTTCCATGGAACCCACGTAAACAATCCCGTTAAGCAGAAGGGGAGGGGCTTCAATCGAAGTCCCGGCTTTGAACTTCCATTTTAACCGGCCCTGGGGAGTGAGGTCATAGAGGCAGCCGTCGTCGCAGCCTATATAAATATCTCCTTTGCATATGACTGCGGATGACTTTGTCCCGTCCTCAGCCTTGAAGGTCCATAATAATTTTAAAGGCGGACGGATACGTGCGTCAGACTTTCCCGTAAGCTGCGGATCTCCCCGGTAGGAGGGCCAGCAGCCTGCTGACTTCACCTGGGAGGCAAGCTGCAGGCTCGAGGCCAGCGACAACAAAATACCAATGATCCGGCCTTTTATCATAATGGTTTGGTTCTTTCGTCCATGTTTCCTGCAGCTTGGACCGGACCCTGGTCCCGCCTTCTTTCATCATGGTCTGTTTTATATGCCAGGGCCCCTGTGGGGCAGGCTTTGATAACCCTGACGCCTGCCTTTTCCAAAGCTTCTTTCATGCTTCCTCCCAGGGGCACAGCAATACGCACATCGAATCCCCTGCCAATGTATGAAAGTCCCTGTAGTTCCCCTTCAGCCCTGGTGATCTCAACACAGATCCCGCATTTAATACATTTTTCAGGTTCATACACCACGAATTCATGCTGCAGGGATTTCGAAATCTTTTTACGATCAGGCCCGGCAAACCTTTTCTGCTGTGCCTGGTATTCGGTGGCATAGATCCTGAGCTTGCAGGATACGGGTTTGCGGCAGTCGCAGTTCATGCAACGGGCCGCTTCGGTCATCGCCTCCTCTTTTGTAAATCCGCCCATGAAACAATTAGCGGGTTCATTCCTTGAAGATGCAGGACTTTCTTTCAGGTATTCTTCATATTCTTCTTCGAGCAGTTTTCCGAAAGATGAGTTGAACTGCTGATGTAAACTCCCGGGTTTGCCGGTTTTGATATAATGGTCGGCCGATAAAGCCGCGGCTTTTCCCTGGGCCACGGAACGCACCGCCATTTGCCGCTTGCGGATAATATTGCCACACGCGAAAATACCATGATCCGTGATCCGTGATCCGTGATCCGTGACTGGTAATTGCTGACTGCCGCCTGCTGACTGCTGACGGTCTTGTGCCGCCTGCTGACTGCTGACTGCAGACTGTCTTGTGCCGACTGCCGACTGCCGACTGCTGACTGCTAAAGTCGTCCTGCTCACCTTCAACCCATGCTCGTCGGCTTCCAGCCCGAAATCATCGGTGATCTGTTTTTCCTCCCGCCCGCTGGCAATGATCACCGCATCGAATTCCCTGAGCAAAACCTCATCAAAAAATTCCTTGGTAACCAGGGTGTTCATCCTGAACTCAGCCCCCATCTGCCTGATCACTTCAATCTCCTTGTCCAGGGCCTTCCTCGGCAACTTGTCTTCGGTAATATGGTATCTCAGCAGTCCTCCTGCTTCCTTATGCTGATCAAACAATACCGCCTTATGCCCCAACCGCTGCAGGTAAAATGCAGCTGCAAGCCCCGATGGTCCGGTCCCGATGATGGCGACCCTTGATTGAAGTCGGCAGTCAGCAGTCGGCAGTCGGCAACTGGTTTCGGCAGTTATTCGCTTAAGCAGACAAATAGAGACTGCACCGTCAATCGACGCGCGGTGACAGGCTTTTTCGCAAGGTGCGGGGCAGATATACCCAAGGATCAGGGGTAGGGCGATTTCCTCTCTCACGACCGACAAAGCTTCTTCAAACTTCCCGGAGGCGATCAACCTGTTCATTTCGGGTATGTCCATAAAAGCCGGGCAGGTCCTGCGGCAGGGGGCTTCACAATCACCCACATGGTCGCTGAGAAGAAGCTCAAGAGCTTCGCGCCTTGCTTCATGGATCTCGTGCGAATGGGTCTGTATATTCATCCCATCTCTTGCAGGATAAGCGCAGGATGGAAGGAGCTGACCGCTGTCAATATCTTTCACCATGCAAACCATGCAGGAAGGATGGTGGGCGATCCCCTCAGACCAGCAAAGCGCAGGGATGGAGATGCCCAGCAATGCAGCCGCCTGCATGATGGTCATGCCTTCGCTAACATCAACTTCCCTATGATCAATCCTTAATCGCATTTATCACTTTGTCACTTTGTCACTCTATCACTTTCCACCCTCACAGCCTCCACTGGGCAAACCTGCCGGCATATATCGCACTTTATACATTTTTCCTGCTCTATGCTGTGAACTTCATAGGGCTTGTAGGCGATCGCATCCGACGGGCAGCGCTGTGCGCATTTGGTACAGCCAATGCATTCTTCGGTTATGCTGTAATGAATGATTGGCGCGCATTTACCTGCCGGGCAACGGCCATTGATATGGGCTTCGTATTCATGCCTGAAATACCGTAAGGTCGACAGCACCGGGTTTGGTGCGGTCTTACCCAGCCCGCAAAGGCTTCCTGCATGCGTGCTCCTGGCCAGTTGTTCCAGTTTGTCAATGTCTTCCGCCACGCCTTCACCGCTTCGGATCTTGTCAAGCAATTCCAGCATCCTGCGGGTACCTATGCGGCAGAAAGTACACTGTCCGCAGCTCTGGTTCTGGGTGAACGAGAGGAAATAATGCGCGATATCGACCATGCAGTCCGATTCGTCAAGAACTATAAGTCCGCCCGATCCCATCATTGCGCCGGCTTCCGAGAGAGCTTCGTAATCTACCGGTATATCTGCAAGCGAGGCTGGGATGCATCCTCCCGAAGGGCCTCCTATCTGGACTGCCTTGAACTGCCTGTCTCCTGCTATACCTCCCCCGAGTTCTTCAACGATCCTGCGAATGCTGATCCCCATTGGGACTTCAATGAGCCCGCCCCTTTTGACTTTCCCGGCTAACGCAAACACCTTGGTGCCTTTGCTCCTTTCGGTGCCTATGCAGGAAAAAGCCGAAGATCCTTTGCGGATGATCCATGAGATCAATGAGAAGGTCTCGGTATTGTTGATCAGTGTAGGTTTCCCATAGATGCCATGGATTGCAGGATAGGGAGGCCTCAGGCGTGGTATCCCTCGCCGGCCTTCAACAGATGCGATAAGCGCTGTTTCTTCGCCGCACACAAATGCCCCGGCTCCTTCGAATATTTTTACATCGAATGAAAACCCGCTGCCCATGATGTTTTCACCGAGCAGGCCTTCATTACGGCAAACCTGTATTGCTTCGGTGATCCTCATCACGGCGAGGGGGTATTCGGCCCGGATATAGAACAGTCCTTTGCCGGCGCCCACAGCATATGCCGCTATGAGCATGCCTTCTATGATGCGGTAAGGATATGATTCAAGCAACATGCGGTCCATGAAGGCACCGGGATCGCCTTCATCTCCATTGCAAATGACATATTTTTCGCTTTCAGCCTGGTCATGAACCAGTTGCCATTTGCGGCCGGTGGGAAATCCCGCACCACCCCTTCCGCGGAGGCCGCTGGCTTTGATCTCATCGATGAGCTGTTGGGGGCTCATGTCCTTAAGGCAGGCGGCAAGGGCTTCAAACCCTCCGGACTTCCTGAATTCAGATATATCGCAGGGGCTTATGATGCCGCGGTTCTCAGTGGCGATATTGACCTGGGGACTGAGGAAAAGCGAGAGTGGCGTATCCCTTTGTTCGAACATGTACTTCTGCACCGAACGCGGCTCCTCATCCGCCATCATATTTTCAAATAAACTGAAAACTCCTGACCTGATCCTGCGGTACGCGCCTTCGGGCCTGAAATGGCTGAGCACCACCTGCTTCACTTCCCCGGGTTTTATGTGGGCATAAAATGCGGTGTTCTCACCGGGTTTGACGATCTCAAGTATGGGCACCTGGTTGCATATGCCTACACAGCCAACCTGTTTCACTTCAACCTGGAGTCCAGCTTCCGCAACGGTCTTATCGAGTTCGGCCTTCACTTCAGCGCTTCCGCTGGCGATGCAGCAGGAACCCAGTCCTATCCTTATTTCTCCTTTTACTGTGGATGAGGGAGCGTCGCTGCGCCCGGCTTTTACCGGCTGTTTCCCGCGTTTAAGGAAATCGACCAGGATGTCTCCCGCATTCTCAGGCATCACATGCCCGTAAGTGACGGTATCTATCCTGACCACAGGCGCCAGGGTGCAGCAGCCCAGGCAGGCTACTTTCTCGATGGTGAATACCCCTGCAGCATCGGTGGTTTCGTTATCCTTAAGTTTCATCTCCCTGCAGAGTGCATCATAAACCAGGTTCGATCCCTTCACATGGCAGGCTGTACCCGTGCATACACTGATCACATGCTCTCCGGTCATCTTTCTCCGGAATTGTGAATAGAACGATGCCACGCCTTCAATCCCGGCCGGACTTATCTCAGTCACGAGAGTGGTGTATCTCAGGGCCTCATCGGGAAGGTGGTTGAACTCATGCTGTATATCCTGCAGTATGGGAATTACTGCATCGGCCGATCGGCCCCTGCGGGCTACGATACGGTCAACAGCCTTGTGTATGTTTTCTGAATATTCTTTCACTTGCTTTCCCGGCATGAAATGTAAAATGATCATTTCCCATGCAAAGATACAAGGCAAACCGGTTCAGTCCTCAGATGATTCCGTATCGTCTGAGTTTGTTCAATAATACTTCCTTATGATAAGGCTTTGCGAGATAATCGCTGCAGCCGGCTTCAATGGCCCTCTTTTCATCACCGCTGAGTCCGTAAGCTGTAACCGCAATAACAGGAAGGTGCTGCCTGAAGGATTTGATCTGTCGGGTGGCGTCGAAACCATCCAATACAGGCATTTTCAGGTCCATAACAGCAAGGCATATCTCCGGATGTTCCCTGCAAAGTGCAACGGCTTCCTGCCCGTTCTCTGCCTCGATGACCTTAATACCTGACTGTTTCAGCATGACCTTGACAAGCAGCCGGTTCGTGGAATCATCTTCAGCAATCAGTATTACCGGGTCCTTTATGGCAGGGACCTGGGTCTCTGAAGCATCAGGGACAATATTCTCTTTTTTCAAACCTGTATCAGGGATGGAAACGAAAAATTCAGAACCATGACCAGGTTCGGATTTAACCCGGATGCCGCCGCCCAGCAATTTTGCCATACCGAGCGCGATGGATAATCCCAGCCCGCTTCCATCGTGACCGGAGGTGTTGGATGTGGAGGCCTGTACAAAACTCTCAAATATTAATGACTGCATCCCCATACTGATGCCCACACCGGTGTCCCTGATAAAAAATTCAACTTCGCCGGGGCGGAGATCAAACCCGAATGTGATCTCTCCGTGTTTGGTAAAGGTGACTGCATTATCAAGGATATGGGTCAGGATGGTTTTCAGGAGATCTTCATCAGTCCACACTGAAACAGAATTATTTTCAGCAATATTCCAAAGGTTCAGTGCAAGGTTCTTTTCGGTACAAAGCGGGTGAAATTTTTTGAAAAGCTGCTGAAGCATATGGTACAGTGCAACCGGCTTTTGTCTAAGATCAAGGTTCCCTGAAGCGAGCATGGAAATATCCATGTAGTTGGTGATCGTTCTCAACAGCCTGCCACTGCTTGTTCTTACCTGGGAGTAAAATTGCTCCTTCTCTGCTTCACCGATATCCGGTTGGGTGATTAAATTGCCGAAACCAAGGATCCCGTTCAGGGGAGTCCTTATTTCGTGGGAAATATTGTTTATAAAGGCTGTTTTAAGACGGTTGCCTGCTTCGGCTTTTTCCTTGGCTTCCTGTAAACTGGAAATAAATTTCTTTCTTTCGGTAACATCTGCAAACGAGGCCAGCATCGAGTGAGGTCTGCCTTGTGTGTCTTTTACCACGCTTGCTTCAACCTGTACCTCAAAAGACTCTCCCTGTTGATTAATTGCGGTCATTTCTCCCGACCAGCTTCCTTCGGTGATCAACGATTTTAATGTCTCATCGGCCTTTTTATCATCCTGCCAGAAACTGTAGGGTGATTTCCCGATGGCTTCTTTCAGTGAAGAATAACCCCATAACTTCAGAAAGGCCGGATTTGCGTATTTCATATTTCCCGAGAGGTCGGAAATCGCGATGGCACTTATTGATGATTCGATAGCCCAATCCTTAATCTTCAATTCTTCCTCGGCTTTCTTCCTGGCGGTATGATCACTTAATGAAGTTACACGGACTCTTTTTCCTTTGTAATTCATCATTTTTCCTTTTAACACGCAAGGAAATGTACTGCCATCTTTTTTTAATGCGGTCGCTTCATAGGGTTCTTCATACCCGGCGAGCATATTCTTCATCACCAGATCCCTGTCTTCGGGAATAATCCACTCAGTACCGTACCTGCCGATAGCTTCTTCGGGTGAATAACCAAATATCGTTTCAGCAGTATGGTTCTGCTCAATACATATGCCCTTTTCGGAAAGGAAGATAGCTTCGAATGCCGCCTCGCTTAATCCGCGGTATTTTTCCCTGCTTTCTTCGAGATCTGCTTCAGCTTTTTTGCGTTCGGTGATGTCATAAACGACTGTGAAACGATATAGTTTACCCTGAATAGAGATGTCTTCGGCCGAAAGCAGCACACGTTTGATTTCACCGTTCTTTGCTTTCAGATCGGCTTCGATATTCCTTTTATTTCCTCTTTTCTTCGCTTCAACAATTACAACATCAATCATCTCTTTTGTGGCAATTCCCAATTCAACCGGTGTTTTGCCTGCTGCTTCTTCGTTAGTGAATCCCAGAAGGTTGGTAAATCCTTCATTAACCTCAATATATTTAAGGCTTTCCAATTCGCTGATACCACAAGCTGAAGGATTGATATAAAACAGTTTCGAAAATTTTTCTTCCGACAGCATTAATTTTGAAATGTCTTTGGTTACAGCGAAAATAACTGCTTTCCCATCCCAGGTTCCACGCGATACCCTTGTTTCAACAGGGATCTGGATGCCTGATTTGGATATAACCGGGACAGGGCAATACAAGGCTGATCCGTTCAGGATATCGCTGATAATTTTTGAAGCTTCTTCCCTTCTGTCGGGGGGATGGACCATAAGTACCGGTTTACCCGTAAGTTCTTCGAGGGTGTATCCGAGACGATCTGTCACAGTGGAGTTCACATGAATAATATTTCCTTTTTCATCCAGAACAAAAAGGAATTCATCGATAGTATTGAAAAACGATTCATAATTATGCCGGGTTTGCTTTAGCAACAGTTCAGCCTGCTTTTGTTCTGTAAAATCACGCACAATGAACAGAACACGGTTGTTGCCGTAGAGCACACCCCTGGTTTCAAAATGGTGTATATCCCCTTTTATTTTCAGATCATAAGTAAAATTATCGGGTTTGCCGCTGCTGAGAATTGCCTTTATTTTTAAGCTGACCATATGTCCGATTTCCTGTGGAAGGACTTCTTCGGGCTTTTTACCGAGGAATTTCTTTGGATTTAGATAAAGGGACTCCAGGTTTTCGGAATGGTAATCGATAAACCGGCATTCTGAATCAAATACAAACATCAGGTCAGGAAGGGCGTTAAGCAAGGCAGTCAGCCGGGTTAAGTTGTCATTTCGTAATTGTGCTTCCTGCCTGCTCTCCTGTTTGCCCTGTATCGCTTGCTCCTGTGATGCGATTTTCAGATTCAACTTGTCTATTAAAAGGATCAGCTCATCTTTTGTTTTACTGCGGATGTCCATTATAAATCAATTGGGTCATGAAGTGAATTTAATCTTTCTGTACCAATCCCCTTGCTTTAAAAGCATGACCAGGTTCCGGGTTAATCCTGTTAAATAAAAATGTTATGAAAATGTAAAGATAAAAAACCCATGGACCTGAAACATAAGGCAGTATAAAATTTCTATATTATTAAATATCTTGGGAAGTCATTGAGTTTAGTCCCGGCTTTGCATGCAACCTTTTGGGGTCTCTGCTGGGATAAGAAAGTTATTGCTTTCCTATGCAGTAAAGGTTTTTGTCGCCCCTGAGAAAAATATGGCCATTGGTAAAGGCCGGGGTACAAAAAGAACCTTCGCCCAATGGGCACTCGCTCTTCTGGGAAAATTCCTTGTCGGCTTTGATGATATGCATCAGGCCTTTTTTATCCATGATGAAAAGCTTTCCTTCGGCCAGCATAGGTGAGGAATAAACCGGGGTGCCAAAATCGTGCTCCCAGTATTTGGTCCCGTTGGTGGCATCATAGCAAACCGCCGTGCCGTAACTGGTTACGAGGAAAAGAAAATCGGCGGTGGCCACAGGGCTTGGCACATCCGAAAGGAATTCATTGTTTTCCCAGATCACTTTCGGGTTTTCACCGGTACGGATGGCCGAAAGGGTTGAATATTCGTTTACAGAGAATATAATCAGGTTGGCATAAGCCAGGGAAGGACCCACTTCTCCGCTGATACAATCGAGCTTCCAGAGTTCCTTGCCGGTAAGGGGATCGTAGGAAGCCACGCAGGGCTCGGCTGCCAGGAGGAGTTCCATTCGTTTTCCCGTGTTGACCAGCGAAGGTGAAGCCCAGGATATCTTGACATTCCTGGCGGTTTTCCATACCTGTTCGCCGGTCTTTCCCGAAAGCCCTATAACTGAAGGCCCTGAGCGCTGGTCATACTGCACGATGAGGATGTCGCGGTACATGATCAGCGAAGAAGAGTGCCCGTAATGATTGGCGGGCATGCCCAGGTTCTTCGCCCAGACTTTATTCCCGTCCATATCCAATGCAGTCAGGTCGCCATTGGCAAAGATGGCATACACTCTGCGTCCTTCGGTGGCCAGGCTGGGCGCTGCAAAACCAGTTTCTTTGCTCACACCGGGAACCTGTGAAGGTGAACCGGGGATCTTTTCAACAATGCTTGTCCAGATTATTTTCCCGCTGAGGGCGTCAATACAATACACTTCACGTTTTGATTCGCTGGCCCCGCTCAGGTATATCCTGTCATTCCATATCACGGGCGAATTGTTGCCCGGAAGGGGAATTGCAGTCTTCCATTTGACGTTCTTACCTGATTTGCCTTCCCAGTTTGTGGGAATGCCTGTGCGTTCTGTAATACCTATGCTTCCCGGCCCCCTGAATGAAGGGAAGTTTTTCTTAACTTCCTGCCAGTCCGGGTAACCATGCACCTGACTACCGACTTCTTTACTGCCTACTGCCGACTGCTGACTGCCGACTTCTTTACTGCCTACTGCCGACTGCAGACTGCCGACTTCCTTACTGCCTACTGCCGACTGCAGACTGCCGACTTCCTTACTGCTGACTGCAGACTGCCGACTTGCTCCTTCAAGGTCCTTCCCTATATTATTATGCGTAAGCACTGCCAGAAGTAACGTAAGTCCCACCAGCCCAGTGCCGGAATAAATGAGCCATTTGCGTTTAACAAAGGTGGTTTCCCAGAACATGACCGGCTTGCCTGCAGGTTCCTCGGGTAGTTTTACTCTTATCAGTTCAATTGCTTTTATGCATGAAACCAGCACGAGTATGCTGATGAACAGGAGGTATCCTCCCATGCGCACCTGCCATTGCGCGGTAAAGAATGCCTTTCGGGCCAGGAGGTCCAGTGTGCGTATTTCCTGCCTGAGCTGTTCATTCCCAGGATCGTTCTGAAGTTTCTCAACCAGGATGGTCATTGCAGGGGTGTTCAGGGGATCGGCCCGTTTGATCTGGATGTAATTGACGATGATGAGCACACAAAGCACCACAGCAAAAACAGCACTTCCAAAAGAGATTTTCTCAAGGAGACTGATAGTGTTCAATGGTGATTTTCCAATTTTCATTTTCGCAGCCTGTGTCAGGTTTTGATAGGGCAGTAATCTGTACAACGGGCACAGCTAAAGCAACGCCCCTTATTGGTAACATAGTCTTTACGATAAACCGGCAGCATGCGGCCGGCAATCAGCAGCGAAATGACAAGCCCTGTGAACCCGCCGAGAAGCCATCCGCCGATATAAAATTTTTTAAGAACTGCTGAAGCTTCGCTGTAAACCTGGCTTTCGGTCTTTCCCGAAGCTTTATAGGCTTTGATCTCGAAGGATTCTTCCCCGGCAGGCTGATCCGTGGTTTTCGAAAGCGCCAGGACTTCAGTTGCCAGCTTTACCCTGGAATCAACCCCGGCAAGGGTATCCTGCATCCTGGATCCTGTGTAACCAAAGATAAGCACAAAAAAAGGGACCAGGATAACGAGTGCCATCATCTTCTTTACCATTACAGGCCTGCTTTCCGGGCTTTTATCCGTCACCGGGAAGTCTATGGCATCGTACGGGCAGGAGCTCTCGCAAAGCCTGCATTGTATGCATTCGGAAGGGGTTATACTGAGATGTCTGCGCGAGAACCGGCTGGTCCAGTTAAGCAGAACACCATAGGGACATAAGAACCTGCAATATGGCCTGGCAATGAAAACGCCCGACAGCAGCAGTATCCCCGTGAACAGGAACATCCCGAAGGAGGCGTTGAAACGGAAAATGCCAACGAAGGGGTCGTAGCGGCAGATGATGAAGTCGGTGCCGGTGGCGGCGAACAATACAGCCAGCCCAAGGTAAAGGTAAGGGAGGATGCCAAGGATTGTGTTAAGCCTTGAGCCCAGAGTTTGGGGTTTGAATGCGAACAGGTCCTGGATGGCGCCGAAAGGACAAACTGCCGCGCAGAAAGTACGGCCGAAGAAAAGCGTGAATATGAGAGGAAGTATGAAAAAAAGCAGGACGGTAACTGGAAGCACGAAAGAATGGTCAAACAAAGCCAGGCTTACATTTTGTATTGACCCTATGCTGCAAACGCAGCCCTCCCGGTAGAACCCGAAATAGGCCAGGGAGAACAACGACATGAAGAACACCCATATCCTTGAACGTTTCTTCAGAACAAGCCAGGTAACAAGGCAGAGGGAAACGACCAGCACGAAAACATCGAGGTATGCAAGGAATTCAGCTCTTGGTGCAGGAATAAAGGTCTGCGGCTGGGTGTAGGCAGATTCAAATTCCGGTTTTGGGAAACGCTGGATCGGGAGTGTGACAAGCGGCAGAAGAAGAAACAGAAAGCAGAGAGAAGAACGAAGTACAAAGTACAAAGTACCAAGTACAAAGTGCAAAGGATGATTTTTATGCATCGGTCCCTCCCTTTTTTGCCAATGCTCCGGGAAGTTCGTTCCCAAGTCCCCTCATCAGGGAGGGTTTATTGGCAGGCACCCTTGAAAAAGCCTGGGCAGGACAGTTCCTTGCAATGGAACATTCGTTGCAGTTCTTGCAGCGGTCGTGGCGGACCTGCAGCTGCAATGAGCCATTGCCGAAAGCCCCGCAGCCTTTAACGCATTTGCCGCAGCCTATGCAGAGTTCTTCGTCGATGGTATATTCAAAGAACGGATCCTCTATGAATTTCCGCCTGAGGGCGTTGGTCGGACAGAGTTGGTTCTCAGCAGCGGTGGTCAGGGTCTTGGTCCCCGGCTTGAAATAGCCCCCGCAAAGGTCGCAATAACCGCACATGGCAAAGGCATGGGTGCATTTCACTGCCGAAGGGCTCATCACACAATTGGTCGCGCATCGTCCGCATTGTATGCATTTGGTCATGTCAAGCTGCCATACCATCTGCCTGGCTTCAAGGGCAGCAGGCAGCATGCAGCTTTTAGAACGGCTGCATCCGCTGCAGTCAAAACCGAGGGAGCAGGATTTTGAGTCGCGTGAACGGAATATCGCTGTGCCGCTGAGCAGGCCAAGCGCTGCAAGGATCCCGCCCCGCATCAAAGTATTCAGAAATTCACGCCTGCCTGGCATAACTTATTTTTTTACAAAAATCCGTATTTGTTTCCTTTCCGGATCAAGAACGATGATCCTGTCCTTCGAATCCACAGTTAGGTCAAGTCCCCTTGTACCTTCTGTGAATGCTGATGGAGGAGCAACAATGCATTGAAATACTCCCTTTGGCGAGTAAATCTTTACCCTTTCTATACCTTTCTCGCTGGTTACAAATGAGCCGTCATGAAGGAAGGTGAAGTGGGAGGGGTTGCAACAGCCGCAAAAGCCGGCAATGGCCATGGAAGCTTCTCCCCAGGCTGAGTTCATAGTACCGTCGTAACTGAATTGTTCCATTGAGTGCCTCCCGGTATTGGCAACCCAGAGTTCGTGGTTGTTGCGCAGGGCCAGGTCGAAATAAGGGCTGGGCACAATAAAGCCGGGCACATTTATCCGGGGATCTTTTTCGCCTATGCGGTTGATGAGACGGCCTTCATGATCATACCTGTACACCGCCCTTTTACCGTAATCGGCCACAAAAACAAAAGAATCCGAAACGGCAATGCTGGTAAGAAAAGATTCCGGCGATATGCTTGTCCATTTTTTCCGGAGTTTTCCCGAGGGATTATAGACCTCAACATGGTCCTGCATCCCAATGAAGATATCTCCTTTCCTGTCAAGGGCCAGGGAAGATGCATAGCCTTCAAAACCGAACTTCCATGAGGGTTTTCCGTCTTTCTCAAAGATCTCTATCCCTTTTGCCCCGCCAACATAGATTCGGTCTCCTGCCCCGCAGGCAAGGGCATGGATCTCTTCCAGTCCTGTTCGGAATGATAATGCCTCGGTATATGCCGTTTGGTTGCTGTCGGTCTTTTTAAGTTCATTTAACTTATAGTCGTATGGATTTTTCTGTTCTCCTTTTTTTGAAAAAAATAAGTCGCCGACCATGATCACGATCACGATCATCAGCAGAACCAATCCCGCAATAATAAAGATCTTCTGTTTCATTTCGCTATTTCGCTTTTATATCAACACAAACCATGGTTTTCGAATCCCTCATAAGCAGGTAACCCGAAGTTATTGCAATAGGTCCCCAGGAATCCTGCCCGTCTATGATCCTGGCCTTGTCGAGCACGGTAAATCCCGCAGGTGAAGCTTTTGCAATGGTCATCTCGCCATCATCATTGAGAATAAAAAATTTACCGTCGGCAAGAATGTACGGGCCCATCCCGAACCTGTCGGTCTTGCCGCTGCTCATCAGTATTTTACTGCAGTCGTTCCCCTTGCAGCAAACGAACTGGTTGCGCAGCCCTGCGGCGTCTTTAGGGAGTATGCCGTAAAGATATCCCCCGTAAAACACCGGTGTTTGCTGCTCCGATGCAAGTCCATCCTGGGGTTTCAGTTTCTGCAAAACCTTCACCGTGTATTGCCCGTTGTTTGCTTTTACCTGAAGCAGTGCTGAACCGGCCCCGTAACCAGCGCATACAAAGATACGTCCTTCATCCATTATTACGGGACTCGGAGCTACGACCGAGGGTGCAAATTCTTTGGTTTCCCATAGGACCTTTCCCTGGTCGGGACCGCCAGCTGAGATCCCGCAAACCCCGCCTATCGCGCAGTAAACGTACATTTTCTTTCCGCCCAGGCTCATCGGCATGACAGACGAATGCGACATTTTCCAGTTATCCTGGTTAGGAGTTTCCCAAATCTTTTTACCGGTCCTGCAATCCACGGCGATGAGAAGTGAGCTGCCTCCAACAGCGATGATAGCTGTGTCGTTGTTGATCAGCGGACATTGGCCGGTGTACCAGAATGGAACCTCGGCCTGGAACTCCCGCCCCAGGTCAAGTCCCCAGAGCAAAGCCCCGCTGGTCCTGTCGCAGCACATCACCTGGCAGCGGGGGCCTATGGTGAGCACGTAATTTTTTGAAACTGCCGGAATGGTGCGTGAAAGCCCATGGTTGCGCTTTAGGCGTACGTGGTATCCCCTCCTCCAGAGCTCTTCCCCATTCAGTAATGAGAAACAGCGCAAAGCATCTTCCTTTTTAATTTCATCATAATCCAAAACATACACTCTGCCGTCATACACTGCGGGGGCCGCATGTCCCTCACCCAGGCTGACCTTCCACAGAATACGAGGGCCGGAACTCCCGAACTTCGATATCAGCCGTATATTTTCAGTATTGATATTGTCGTATTTCTCCCCCCTGAAACGCGGCCAGTTCGCAGCTGGCATTCCATCACAGCTTTTAAAAGAGGTGAAGATTTCACCAATATTGACCTTCTCAGCAGATGCAGCCCCGGTTTTTTTCCTGTTGTCCATGCCGGGAACCGAAAGTTTGAATGAAGAAGCCGGGTCATGAAAAAACCATAAAGCCATCAGGCCGAGGCCAGGGATCAAAAGCAAAGGGAGAATATACCTTGAGTATTTCTTCACGTTTATTTTTTCCTGATGTCGTATGCCATCAGCACATCCCCATGCCTGATATACAGTATGCCGTTGCTGATGGATGGATGCGCCCAGTAGGGTCCTTTCCCCAATGGCGCTTTGAAACTGCTGATTAATGTGAACTTCTGAGGATCAGGTTTTACAAGGCCTACGTTACCTGTCTTCTCTTCCTGGCAGTAAAGCATTCCGTCGGCTGAGATAATCGGACCTTTGGTGAACCATTTTTCCTCCCACATCAGTTTGCCTGTCTTCCAGTCAAGGCAGCACCAGTTGCCCAGGCTGTTATTGATCCAGTTAGAACCATAGATATAGCCATCCAGCAGCAGAACTCCTCCGTGATGGCAGTCAAGAACAGTATCGGTCCAGGTCTTTGTAATGCTTCCTGCATCGTCCGAAAGTTTGAACATAACGCCAACGTGGTTGTAACCTTCGGTGATATAAAGATACCCGTTGTCGAAAAGGGGAGTGATGGTGTTGGTCTTGGGAGCCCCGGGCCATATCTTCAAACCCTGCTCAGGCATGTAAGTCCCGTAATCGAAAGTCCAGAGGATAGTACCGTTAGCGAGATCCACCCCCATCAGGAATTTATTGATGATGGTAACGATGATGTCCTTGTTGCCATACCTGATGAGCCTTGGTGAAACATAAGACCCTGTATCGTTAAGCGTTGCCGACTGCCAGATTGTTGCCCCTGAGAGTTTATCCAATGCCACCATGGTGGTTTTAGGCCCGGCCGGGGTGTAGATGACTTTGTTGCCGGTAACGAGGGGGGATTCACAAACACCCCACTGTCCGTATTTCCCTGAAAATTGTTCCAGGCCTTTGACCGACCATTTGATCTTACCGTCGGTTTTATTTAAACAGGCCACAGTTCCGCCCCCGCTTATAACATAGATGAAATCACCATCCACCGTTGGAGTGGTCCGGGTATCAGGGAAAGAGCCTGAAAACGAAGGGCCGAAAGGGGTTTGCCAGAGGATCTTTCCCCCGGGACTGATGGCGGTAAGGATATCAGTCGAGTCCTTCATACCTGTGACATACACCGCTTTTCCATCGCCGGCTGCCGAAGAAAATCCTTTTCCTATGCCTTCGGCCGACCAGATCATAACAGGACCTTCGGCAGGCCATTCTTTCAGCAGCTGGGTTTCATAATATATCCCGCTTCGGTCGGGCCCCCTCCACTGGGCAGGGGTTTGAGCCCAAACGAAGCAGTTACAGATGAGGAAGAAACTTAACAGTTGAAATGTTTTCATGTTTGATAGCTATAATCTTAATGCTTGAAATGTACAGGCAAAGATACTTAAAAATGGCGGAGAGAAGAAGGGGAGATACATATGGTTAAACCTGGTGTAGATTTATCTTTTCCGGGTAAAATCTCCATCCTTTGGCAGTGGAAACCGGTTCGGGCGATCTGCCCTGGGATTAGTACCGATTTATTTTAGTACTTTAGTTTTTTGTTTTCAAATAAACTGAATGAAACCCGGTTACCTGATAATCCTTCTGACCGCTTTATTGCTGGGATCCTTGACTGCTGAATCTCACCCCGCCTTTCTGGTGACCCATTTCGGTATGCAGAATTATAATGCCGGGAACCAGAACTGGTCGGTTGTCGCCGACAAGGTGGGGTTTATCTATGCCGGGAACAATGATGGGTTGTTGATCTTTAACGGGACGGACTGGAAGCTGCTGAAGAGTCCCGACCAGACCATCGTTCGTTCTGTTTACTGTTCCGATGACGGCAGAATCTACACAGGATCTTTTGAAGAATGCGGGTACTGGGAAAAAGACCATCTGGGAGAGTACAGTTATGTTTCCCTTAAACCCCTCATGAAACATATCAACCTGCATAATGATGAAATATGGAAGATAGTTTCGTACAACGGGAAGATCTATTTCCAGAGTTTCACCTCCCTGCTGGTATATGATAAAAAGACCATTCGTGCCATCAGGATACCGGGAACCATCATTTTTCTCCTGAAAGCACATGACCGTTTGTTTGTACAGGCGGTAAATGGTGTTTTATACAATGTTGTTGGTGAGGATCTTTATCCTGTGAAGCATTCGGAAGTGCTTATGAAAAGCGAGGTGAAGACTATTCTTCCATTGCCCGACAGCGCTTTCCTGATCGGCACGACATCCAGGGGGTTTTTCAGGTTCGACGGCAAGTCGGTGAGGCCATGGGACATCCCGGTAAACAAGCTGCTGAAAGAATACCAGATCAATAATGCGATCATCAGCGGTCAGCATATTATAATAGGTACAATAGTGCAGGGAATCCTGATCCTTGATTTCAGTGGCAAGGTCATTGCGCACCTGAATACCGAAAATTACCTTCAGAACAATACAGTGCTTTCCCTTTGCAGTGATCTCAACGGAAATATATGGGCCGGGCTTGACAGGGGAATAGACCGCATCTCGGTGGACCAGGGAGTGGCGGTATACCAGGAGAAACTTGAGCAGCTCGGCGCGGTATACACTGCGGCTCTTTTTTCAAACCGCCTTTACATCGGCACAAACAGGGGCATCTTCACCTATGAACCCGTTGATGGAGCAACAGGATACCTCTTTAATGGCTTAATCAATAATTCCCAGGGGCAGGTTTGGGATCTGAGTGTAACGGACGGGCAGCTGATCTGCGGGCATACCAACGGAACCTATGAGATCAGGGGAAATGTACTAAAGCAGCTGAATGGTATAAGCGGTGGTTATATTCTCAGGATACTGCCGGTGCAAAATGGTGAATACCTCATACAGGGTACCTATTCCCCCCTGGTGGTCTACAAAAAGAAAGACGGCCTTTGGTCCAAACTAGTTGAAATCAAAGGGTACCAGGAGCCTTCACGCTTTCTTGAAACGGATCACCTGGGAAATATCTGGATCGGGCAATCGGTGAAAGGTCTGTATAAGATCAGGCTGAACAAGGCGCTCGACAGCGTTGCGGATGTAAGGCTGTTCGGGAAATCCGACGGACTGCCTTCCGACTTCAACATCCATGTATTCAAGGTCGAGAACAGGGTTGTTTTTACCAGCGGGCATATATTGTATACCTGGGATGACCTTTCGGGGAAAATACAGCCATATACTGAACTTAATGCGAAACTTTCAGGCTTTGAGTCAGCTACCCAGATCTCGGGAATAGGGAACAACAGGTACTGGTTTATCAAGAAGGATGACATTGCCCTGTTCCTCATCGGTGATGGTGCAGTAAGGATGCTGATCCATGTCTATCTTCCTTCATACGGCCTGAGGATGATCGAAGGTTATGAAAAAATAGTCCGGCTCGATATGAACCACTGCCTGCTCTGCCTTGACAATGGTTTTGCGATCTTTGACCTGGATCATTTACTGAATGCCAGGCCGGTAAATGCAAAATTGATTATTAATGAGATTTTCTGCACAGATCCAGAAGGAAATAAAAAGAGGATGAATCCATTGAACAGGACGTTCCTGCTGCCCCATTCATGGAACTCCCTCTCACTGAATTTTTCGTATGCCAACAGTAACAATATCAAGGATCTTTTCCAGACAAAGCTTGCCAGCATTGAGAATGAATGGAGCCCCCTGAGCGGGAAAACGCTGGTAGAATATTCACGTTTGCCCAAGGGTGATTATACCTTCCTGGTAAGGACACTCGATTATAAAGGAATGTTCACCGAACCTCTCAGCCTTCATTTTATTGTTTTCCCTGCCTGGTATGAAAGCCCGACTGCCTATATCTTATATGTATTGTTATTTGTAATAGCCTTTGTTCTCAGTACCTTTTTCTTCAGGAGGAGATTTATAAGGAACCAGGAAAGACTGCGTGTTTCAGCAGAGATGAAAGCCCAGGAAGAAAAGCATCGTTCGGAACAGGAAATTATACAGTTGCAGAACGAAAAACTACAAGGCGAAATAAATCACAAGACCATTCAGCTTGCCGATTCAACCATGTCGGTCATTAAAAAGAACGAATTGCTGATCGAGATCAGGAAAGAACTTGACCATCAGAAAAAAGCTTTGGGAAACGAGTACCCCTCATTTTTCTTCGAGAGGATCAAATCGCTGATCAGCCGGAATATTTCAAATGACCAGGACTGGCATGTTTTTGAGGAGCTTTTCGACCAGGCCCACCAGGATTTCTTTAAACGGCTGAAGGCCTCATATCCCGATCTTACACAGAGTGACCTGAAGCTGTGCGCCTATCTCAAACTCAACCTTTCATCCAAGGAAATAGCCCCTCTTCTCAACATCAGCTTTCGCGGAGTCGAAACCCGGAGGTATCGTCTCAGGAAAAGGCTGGCTTTGGATTCCGACAGCAACCTTGTAGATTTTATTATGCAGTTTTAATAAAAAAAGTCATACTTCACTTCAAAATTATTTGTAAGAGTTAATACTAATGTTTATTTTTGAAAATCAGTAAATTATCTTTTCATTAATTAATATTGGCGTATATCTGGCGTAATCATAAAATATACTTTACTACGGTATGATGTATTTGTGTTGAGTCCCTGATGGAATAATATTACTGATCTGCATTGTAAATTAGTCCATCAATTCTATTATTAGGCTTAACTTGCTGAATATGAAGAAAATATTCTAGTTAAGCCCTGTGAAGTAATCTAATAATTTCAGTTAACCGCCTATGATTGATAGATTTACGTTTTCAGCAAACCGGTTAAATCATGTACTTATCTTCCTGATCCTGTTAGTTTTATCCTTACAGTCATCAGCTCAGGTGAGAACAGTTACCGGGACGGTCAGAGCTTCTGACACAAAAGAAACCCTGCCGGGAACCACGGTAAGGTTGAAAGACAGCCCTTCGGGTACTGTTACCGATATGGATGGAAAGTACAGCATCCAGGTTAAATCCGAAAAGGCGACTTTGGTCTTTTCTTTTATAGGGTACACCACTCAGGAAATCGAAGTGAAAGCAGGGAAAGTTATTGACGTCCTTCTTGAGCCATCAAAGATTTCCTTGCAGGAAGTAGTGGTTGTTGGATACGGGACTTTGAGGAAAAGCGACCTGACCGGTTCAGTAGGTTCAGTAAAATCTGAAGATATTACCAAGATCACGTCCATTGACCCCGTTCAGAGTCTTCAGGGAAAGGTTGCCGGGGTTCAGGTTTCAAGTATTTCAGGAACCCCGGGTGAAAGCCCTATGGTACTTATCAGGGGTGTCGGGACTTTTAATAATTCCTCCCCGATTTATGTGGTTGACGGGAATATCCTCGATGATATATCCTTCCTGAACTCGGCCGATATAAAATCGATGGAAGTACTGAAAGATGCTTCTGCCACGGCCATGTATGGTTCCAGGGGCGCCAACGGGGTAATTATTGTTACCACAAAAAGCGGTTCCGCAATTGAAGGAAAGACCACATTCAATGTAACAGGGGAATATGGGTTGCAGAGCGTGGTAAAAGATATAAAATTGCTGAACGGCCACGATTATGCAGTCATAAAGAACCGCATCACTCCCGGCACATATAACAATGTAGATGCAGTGCCGAACACCGACTGGCAAAGCCTGATCTTCCATGTTGCCCCTGTTTATAACTTCCAGGTTTCAGCGACCGGGGCCTCCAAAGCCGTACAGTATTACCTTGGGCTTGGGTACTTTAAGCAGGATGGTATTATTGATAAATCCAACTACCAGAGGTTTACAGTAAAGTTTGACAATACCTTCAATTTAACACCATGGTTCAGGTTCGGCACCAACATAACGCTGACACCCTTTTCCCAACAGATCGCCCCTGACGTTACCTACCAGGCATACCGTGCAATGCCCACGATCGAACCGTATTATTCCAACGGTCAGTACGCAGCAATTGACGGTGTTGGCAACCCGCTGGCCGACCTTGCAAACTCCAACAATTTCAGAAAAGGAGTCAAGGGGGTTGGCAATATGTTTGCTGAGCTCACGATCCTGAAATCCTTAGTGCTGAAATCGAGTTTCGGCATGGACGGGGAATATGACAAGGCCGAGAATTATACACCGAAATACACGGTATATGAACCAAACGGTTCGCCATCCCAGCAGAACAACCAGTATCCAACCCTGTCAAAGGCATGGAGCGACAACCTGACCTGGCTTTGGGAGAACACCCTGTCGTATGTAAAAGACATTAAAAAGCATTCCCTCAATGCGGTTGTGGGTTACACCATGCAGAACACTACATCTGAGAGTGTAGGTCTCACCGGGAAGAACATTATCCGTGACGGACCTAATTACTGGTACATTAATCCCAATTACATCTATGATGCTGCAAACGGGGTGAATACTATCAGCTCTATTAACAATTCGGTGGATAATAACCTGTATTATTCAATGGTCTCATTTCTTGGCCGTATCAATTATACCTATGATAAGAGATATATTCTGACCATCACTTTCCGAAGTGACGGTTCTTCAAAGTTCAGTCAGCAGAACCGCTGGGGATATTTCCCCTCGGTTGCAGCAGGATGGAATATCACCTCGGAAAAATTCATGAAGAATATCAGCTTCCTTTCAAATCTGAAACTCAGGGCCAGTTGGGGTCAGGTCGGGAATGACAAGATCCCATACCTGGGGAGATATTCTCAGGTCGATAACAGCCTGGTCACGGTCTTTGGAACCACATCAGCTGCCAATCCTGCCGCTTCCTATGGGGCGCTTGGGAATCCGAACCTGAAGTGGGAAGTTACTTCCCAGACTGATATCGGGCTCGAAGCAGGATTTTTGAATAACAGGCTTACCGGGGAATTCGATTATTATTATAAAAATACCGACAATATTTTGGTTCCCCTTTCGATCCCGGGATATTTCGGGAACGGCTCCGGGACGCAGGAATGGTTCAATGCGGCTTCCATATTGAACAGGGGTTTTGAATTCAATGTAGGCTGGAAAGATAAGATCGGGAACTTAAAGTATGGAGTTGGTTTTCTCGGTACAATAAACCACAACGAGGTGTTAAGCATAGGGGGTAACAGCGGTGTGGATTCGGTCCTGATGGGAGGTTATCTCGGTAACGGAATCGCGGTGACCCGAAGCAAAGTCGGGCTGCCTGTCGGAGCTTTTTACGGGTATGAGACCGATGGTATCTTCCAGACACAGGCAGAACTGAATTCCTATCCGCATATGGCAGGTGCAGGAGTGGGGGACCTCCGTTTCGTCGATGTGAACCATGACGGAAAAATCGACGGCAAAGACCGTACATACATAGGAACTCCCATCCCGACTTTCATTTTCGGGTTTAACATTGACCTGGAATACAAGGGATTTGATTTTTCGGTCAACCTGCAGGGCCAGACCGGGAATAAGATATTCAACGCCAAGGATGCAGTGAGGCCCGACCCTTACAACTATGAGACCTATGTCATGAACGCATGGACCGGCCCGGGAACGAGTTACACTGAACCCAAAGCATCCCCCGGAGGGTATAACTACACCCCATCCGACAAGTTTATCCAGGATGGGTCATTTATCCGTATACGCAACATCATCCTGGGATACAGTCTTCCGCAAAAGATCAGCAGTAAAATTTATATGCAGAAGCTTCGTTTCTACCTGAAGGTCGACAACCTTTATACGTTCACGAAATTCACTGGTTATTCCCCTGAAATCGGAAGTTCCAGTGTACTTTCAAACGGAATTGATAACGGAGGATATCCTCTGACAGCCTTGTATGCATTTGGTATTAATATTACATTGTAAAGATCATGAAAGCAAAACAATATTTTTCAATCCTGGTTTTTGCCATTGCAGGACTTTCGAGTTTACCTTCATGTAAGAAGTTCCTCCAGAAAGATCTCCAGGGAAGCATGACCCAGGAATCGTTTCCTGTTTCTGCATCGGATGCCCTGCTTGCTACCAATGCCGTATACACCACGACCCGTGAATGGTTTTATCATTCGGGGGGGTACCCCATCCTCGACATTATGTCGGATGATGCACGCAAGGGGAGTAATCCTTCGGACCAGTTAAGTACGGTCGGGCCTTATGATACTTTTAAGATCACCACCACACAGGACGGGCTTGACCGTTGGTGGGCCGAGATGTACGTGGGGATAAAACGCGCCAACGTGGTTATTGAAAAGGTACCCCTGATCGCCATGGATACCGCTCTTCAGAATCGTTACCTCGCAGAGGCACATTTCCTCAGGGGGCTCTTTTATTTCGATATGGCACGTGCCTGGGGCGGAGTTCCCCTGGTAACATCGACCAACCCACCCCTGAAACTGGGCCGTTCGTCCGAATCCGAGACTTTTGCCCTGGTTATTGCAGATCTTAAGTATGCCGAAAGCCATCTGCCCCTGCGCAGCGGGTATGAGGCAAAAGATGCAGGAAGGGCTACACAGGGAGCAGCCCAGGCTTTGCTCGCCAGAGTGTACCTTTTCAGAAGCGACTTCCAGAATGCAGCCCTCTATGCAATGAAAGTCATCAGTTCTAACCAGTACTCACTTGAGCCTGACTTCATAGATGCAAACGGTGTGAATGGGAATACCGGGCCCGAATCGGTCTTTGAGGTCGGGGCCTTGCCATTCGACGGGACAGAAGGAGGCGGTGACCAGTATGCCAACACCCAGGGAGTTAGGGGAACACCTAATCGCGGATGGGGATTCAACCGCCCGACCATCGATCTTATGAATTCTTTTGAATTGGGCGACCCCCGTGTCAAAGGGACTGTGATCTTCCTGCATGATACCATAGACGGAGTGGTGATATTAGGAGACGGCTCAACCCCGGTAGTGACAAAAGATTCGGCCGGTAATATCATCGAGATCCAGTGTTACAGCCGAAAGGTCTGGACTCCCGGAACCAACACCGCATCCCAATGGGGGCATCACCGCAGGCTGATCAGGTATGCAGATGTTCTTCTTATGGCAGCGGAAGCTCTTAACGAAAACGGCGACCCGAACAATGCCCTGGTTTACCTGAATATGATCAGGGCAAGGGCAAGGGGAGGGATTTCCGGCATTCTCCCTGATATAACGACGACCGATAAGAACCAGCTCCGCGATATTATATTTAACGAACGCCGTCATGAACTGGCCATGGAGGGATGGAGGTTCTGGGACCTGATCCGCACAGGAAGGGCTTCATCGGTCCTTGGACCGCTGGGATTCATTACAGGGACCCATGAACATCTCCCCGTGCCCCAGAATGAAATTGATATTTCACAAGGTAGTTTAACACAGAATCCAGGTTATTAATATCTTCTTAATTAATCATTTAATTATTTCATCTAAAACAAGTATCATGAAAAAACAAATTTTAACATTGAATGTTTTATTGCTAGCAATGGTGATGCTCATCGGGGGCGTCAGCTGCAAAAAATCAAGCACCACCGCAACTACGTTCGGTCTTTCTGCAATGATGTGCGGGACGATCAACATGAACGGTGCTACTTCACCCACAAACATCCCGACCAACCCAACTATCGTGGCAACATTTACTGTTGCCGTGAACGCCGCCAGCGTGGTCAATGCCGTAACTCTGATCAGAAGTTATGACACAGCTCCTATAGCAGTAACCGCTACAGTTGCTGGCAACACAATCACCATCGTTCCGGTTTCTGCCCTTGGCAACGGGACCCTTTATTCTCTCAATTTAGCCGGTACCATCACCTCAACCGATGGACAGGCGCTGGGAGTGATAACAAGGACCTTTACTACCATTGGCACTTTTATACCCGATGGAATGGTGGCTTATTACACGTTTGAAAACACAGCCTCTGACGTAATGGGTAATTATAACCCTAAGGCCGGAGGAGTTATCGGACTTACTTATGCACCATCATTTTCGACAGCAGCCGGACAGGCCGCAAAATTCGACGGCGCCACCTCCCTCATCGAGATCCCCAATGGCGATGCCCTGATGCTCACGAATGATTTTACCATTGAATTCTGGATCAAGGCCGACTCGACCAAGCATGGACAGTTCTGCATGGGTCTCGCAGGATGGTACGGGTTCCAGTTCGAGATTGCAGGAGACTATACCTGGTGCAAGCTTGCAGCACAGTACAAATGTGGTACCACTTCAGCTTCTCAGGACCTCTGGTTCCCGGGAGACGGAAAAACAAAAGACAATGGGGGCTGGAAAGGCTGGACCTATTGTAAGGACCTGACCGGTTCGGGTGGCGTTAAATACTACCTGGCCAACACCTGGTGCAATGTTGTTTGCCGCTTTACCTCTTCAACCAAAATCGCCACCATGTATTTCAATGGCGTAAAGATGAAAGAACAGGATTACAACCTGTACGATGCTCCTATGCCCGATGCCACTGGGCTTATTTATAATGGCGCAGCCGGGAACAATACGTTTGTCTTCGGTTTCATCCAGGATTTCAACAATCCTACGATTCCCGATGCATGGGCAGATTATACTGTGCCCACCAACAACCATTTCAAAGGACTTCTCGACAATGTCAGAATCTGGCATAAGTCTCTGACCGAACAGGAGATCCAGATGATGTACGCTTCAGAGAAACCATAATTTCTCCTGGCGCTTTCCACAGAGAGGGTTATGGGTTTCCTTAACCCTCTCTGTTTTCTTAAACCAGAGCTCATGAAACTGCAATTCTCTGCAGCAGTTTACCTGCTGTTGTTACTACTGATTTTTCCGGCCTGTAAAAAGACAACGAATGAAACTTCCCCAGGGAGCCTGCATCTCGCATATGCAAGGATGGGACGGACCTATCTCAGTATCGGCAGTCCGGTTACAGGTCTGCCCGTCGACAGTGCCATTGTGATTTCTTTTAACGAGAGACTCGACACCGGGACTGTAAGGCAGGCAGTCATTCTTAAAAAGAGCGACCAGACACAGGTATCATGCAGGTTTACTTATTCAGGGAATTACACTACCATCAGGCTGCAACCAACACTTCCTCTTTCAAATGTCACTCAGTATACACTGCAGGTAACTTCAGGTTTGAAAGGCTCGCAGGCTGAGACTTTTCCGGGAGTGGTTTACAGCTTTTCAACCGTCAACGGGAAGATGTTCATTGAATCGGTCACCCTGAACGGAGTAAACTTCAAGGGCCCCGCCCTCCTTTATAATATAGATTTCAAATTGGTCAGCATCCAGGTCAGGTTCTCCCAGGCCCTGGATTCATCAAAATACCAGTCGGCTTTCTACCTTTCGGGCGGACTGCCTCTTTCGTTTACGCTTTCAACCGACCGTAAAGGCGTCACTATTGGAAACGGCAGTCAGCTTACCGACATAAAAAAATATTCTTTCGTCATTTCCTCTGACCTAACATCCAGGAGCGGGTTCATCTTTGACGGCTTCTCGAACTCCTTTTACACCAAACTCGATTCGACCCCTAAATTCCCTTTGATCTCCGATGAAGAATTACTGACACTGATACAGCAGCATACCTTCAGGTATTTTTATGACTTTGCACATCCCTCCTGCGGGATGGCCAGGGAAAGGAATACTTCGGGCGATGTTGTCACGACAGGTGGCTCCGGTTTCGGAGTCATTGCTCTTGCCGTGGGAATGTCGAGGAATTTCATTACCCGCGACCAGGGCCTGGCCAGGCTTGGAAAGATACTCACCTTTCTTGAGAGCTGCGACCGTTTTCACGGGGCATGGCCTCACTGGCTTAACGGAAATACGGGAAAAGTTGTGCCGTTTACCGATCAGGACGATGGGGGGGACCTTGTTGAAACATCATACATGGCTGAGGGCCTGTATACTATGCGGCAGTTCCTTGATTCGACGAACACTGCCGAGAGATCCCTGGTCTCCCGCATCACAAACCTTGTCAACGGGGTTGAATATGACTGGTATACCCGGGGGCAGAACGTACTTTACTGGCATTGGTCGCCCGATTATGGCTGGGCCATGAACATGCCCGTTACGGGATATAACGAGACGCTGATCACGTATATCATGGCAGGAGCATCAACAACCCATCCCGTGAGTGCGGCAGTTTATCACCAGGGCTATGCCCGGAACGGGGCAATAAAAAACGGCAATTCTTATTATGGGTATTTACTTCCGCTTGGAGAAGCCTATGGCGGGCCGCTTTTTTTCACACATTATTCTTTCCTTGGCCTTGACCCCAGGAACCTCTCCGACGAGTATGCGAATTACTGGCAGCAGAATGTGAACCAGTCGTTGATCAATTTTTCATACTGCGTTGCCAACCCGCTTCATTTCTACGGGTATAGCTCACATTGCTGGGGGCTCACCGCGAGCGACAACCCCTGGGGGTACAACGCCCAGTCACCCACCAACGACCTTGGAGTGATCACGCCTACAGCAGCGGTTTCGGCCCTGCCATATGCCCCAGAACAGTCTATGAACGCGATCAGGCATTTTTATTATATTCTTGGCAACAGGCTTTGGGGGGATTATGGCTTTTACGACGCCTTTGACATCAACCAGGACTGGTGGGCAAGCTCCTACCTTGCTATTGACGAAGGCCCTATCATCTGCATGATCGAGAATTACAGGACAAGGCTGCCATGGACCCTCTTCATGAGTAACCCTGAAGTGAAGGCGTCTCTCACAAAGCTTGGTTTCACCTATAAAAAATGATGGTCTTACCTTCAAAAGTAACCCCAATGCATTTAAGCACTGTATTCCCGAAATACATTCTTGTGGCAGGTTTACTTTGCCTTCTTTTCATGCCGGCTGTGGCCCGGGAAAAGCTTCACGAAAGAAACAGGCAGGCCGACAGTCTTAAAATTGAAAGCCTGATTTCACAGATGAGCCTTGAAGAAAAGGCAGGTCAATTATCTTTATTTGCTTCCGGATGGGATGTCACCGGGCCCACCATGGATCCCAACTACAAGCAATACATCAGGGAGGGTAAGGCAGGAGCTGTATTGAATGCAAATACCGTTGATTTTATCAGGTCCCTGCAGAAAATTGCCGTCGAAGAATCCCGGCTTAAGATACCCCTGTTATTCGGTTACGATGTGATCCACGGCCACCGTACCATCTTTCCCATACCCCTCGGACAAGCCGCAAGCTGGGACCTGGAGGTTATTGAACATGCCGAACAGATCGCAGCCTCGGAAGCCACGGCCCAGGGCATCAACTGGGTGTATGCCCCCATGGTGGATATCGCCCGGGACCCCCGATGGGGTCGGGTTTCTGAAGGAGCGGGGGAAGATACATGGCTCGGCTGCCTCATAGCAGAAGCCAGGGTCAAAGGATTCCAGGGTCAGAGCTATTCCGACGGCAGGCATGTGCTGGCCTGTGTGAAGCATTACGCAGCCTATGGCGCACCAATGGCGGGAAGGGATTATAACGTGGTGGACATGTCACCTCTTTCACTTTACGAATGCTACCTCCCTCCCTATAAAGCCTGTGTAGATGCAGGAGTGGCTTCGGTCATGACGTCCTTCAACGAGATCAACGGTACACCATCCACTTCCAACTACTGGCTTTTAACAGAGCTTTTAAGGAACGAATGGGGATTCAAAGGATTTATTGTTACCGATTATACCGCCGTTAATGAGCTTGTAAACCATGGAGTGGCTGCCGACAACAAAGCGGCAGCCGAACTGGCTTTGAATGCAGGGGTCGACATGGATATGGTAGGCAGCACTTTCCTTGATTATCTCCCCTCCCTGCAAAAGGAAAACAAGGTCAAGACCGGAGATATCGAGATGGCTGTTCGCCGGATTTTATGGGCCAAGATGGAACTGGGCCTGTTTGATGACCCCTATCGCTTCTGCAATAAGCAGAGGGAGAAAACCGACCTCATGACAAAGGGAAGCCTTGATTTCGCAAGGAAGCTGGTTTCTGAAAGCTGTGTCCTTCTGAAAAATGACAGGAACACTCTGCCTGTACCTTCCACCGTAAAGACCCTGGCGGTGATCGGTCCTCTTGCCGATGCAAAGAAAGAAATGCTGGGAAACTGGACCGCCGCAGGGGAATGGGAAGAATGTGTAAGCCTGCTTGAAGGTATCAGGAATCACTTCAGCGGATCAGTAAAAGTGATGTATGAAAAAGGATGCAATATAGATGGCAGTGAACAGTCGGGGATAGAGGCTGCAGCAAAACTCGCAGGCCTGGCTGATTTTGTCATCCTGGCCCTGGGCGAAAGCGGGGAGATGACGGGAGAAGCCGCTTCCCGCTCCTGTATAGACCTGCCCGGCATTCAGAACCAGCTGGCCGATGCCGTGATCAAAGCAGGCAAACCCACAGCCGTGGTCCTGTTTAACGGCCGTCCACTGGCCATTTCCCACCTTGACGAGATTGCCCCGGCCATCCTCGAGACCTGGTTTGGCGGCACCCAGGCAGGAAACGGGATTGCCGATATCCTCTTTGGTGATGTTAACCCCTCGGGAAAGATTACGATGAGCTTTCCCAGGAATACCGGGCAGATCCCCGTCTTTTACAACTGCAAAAACACCGGCAGGCCCACCCGCCCGAAGGAACCCGATGAGAAATACGTCTCCAGGTACCTCGATTGCCCGAATACCCCTTTGTATCCCTTCGGGTTCGGGCTGAGCTATACCAGTTTCAGCTATTCCGGCATCAGGGCAGTAGTCAGCGGAAACACCATTACGGTATATGCGTCGGTTAAAAACACGGGGAAAAGAGATGGGGAAGAGATCGTGCAGTTTTATGTGCAGGACAAGATCGGGTCAATCACCCGCCCGCTGAAGGAACTTAAAGGCTTTAAAAAACTCTTGTTCAGGAAAGGTGAAACTGTGAACGTCGAATTTACGATTACAGCTGATGATCTGTCGTTTTATCATTCCGACCTGAAAAAATACTGGGAACCTGGCGAATTCAATGCGTTTATCGGAGGGAATTCAGCCAGTGTCATCTCAGCCGGATTCAAACTTTAACCCTGTGAAAAAACATATCAATATGATTAAATCTGAACGAATTCCAGGCATCTTCAAAAGAACATCCAGGTTATGCCTTTCGGCGGTCCTGGCCTTTTCAGTTTTTTCAGCCTTATCCCAGGGTACAGTGTACAAATCAGGGGGAAAAGTGAATTATCTCCTTACCGCCCAGGACGAATCCATGCTTGATACAATACAGCATAAGACTTTTCTTTATTTCCTGTATGAGAAACACCCGGTAACAGGAAACGTGAAAGACCGGACTTTAGTCAAGGCTCCTTCGAGCATTGCAGCAACGGGTTTTGGAATACCGGCCTTTGCAATCGGCGCCGAAAGAAAATGGATAAGCCGTGAAAAGGCAGCGGAGATCACCTTACAAATACTGAGGTTCTTTATGAATTCCCCGCAAAACACCGATAAAAACGGAACAGGTTACAAAGGCTTTTATTATCATTTCCTGAAGATGGATACGGGCACAAGGGAATGGGACTGTGAACTTTCATCCGTCGACACAGGCATACTGATGATGGGGATAATCTTTGCAAGGAATTATTACAACAGGGACAACAAAGTTGAAGCTGAGATCCGTTCGCTTTCGGGAAAACTGATCGAAAGGGTCGATTGGAATTTCATGTTACTCGCTCCTTCAAAAAAATATGCCAACACGATTTCAATGGCTTGGTCCCCCGAAAAAGGGCTGGAGGATTATGGGTGGTGCGGGTATAATGAGGCTTTATTCCTGTACATCCTGGCAGCAGGAAGCGGGATGAACAATGCAGAGCAAAGTTATGCCACCTGGCTGCAAACCTATAAATGGCAAACCCCATACAAGGGGCTGTCGCATGTGGCTTTCCCTCCTTTGTTCGGCCACCAGTTTTCACAGGCCTTCATAGATTTCAGGGGACTGGCCGATAAATACATGAAGGGGAAAGGAATAGATTACTTCGAAAACTCCCGGCGTGCAACATACGTTCAGAGGCAATATGCAAAGGATAACCCCAAAGGCTGGGTTGGTTATGATTCACTTTGCTGGGGAGTGACGGCAAGCGACGGGCCTCCCGACAAGTTCAATTTTGGTGATAAAAAGTTCCTGGGTTACGCCGGAAGGGGTAGCAGCGGGCCTGACTATAATTATTTCGATGACGGAACAATTGCACCCTATGCCTCCCTTTCTTCCCTGCCCTTTGCCCCTGAAATCGTCCTGCCCACCATTAAATCAATGAATGTTAAGTATGGGAAAAAACTCTGGGGGAAATACGGGTATTATGATGCATTCAATCCCACGGCAAAATGGACCGACGATGATTTCCTGGGAATAGACGAAGGTCCCATGCTCATCATGATCGAGAATTTCAGGACCGGCATGGTCTGGAATTATGTTATGAAAGACGCGGTCATACAGAAAGGCCTGAATAAACTGGGCTTTGAATACCTGAAACAGAATTAATTTTTGCTTATGAATAGCCTGATCAGAAAGAGAATTGCGATATTATTCCCCTTGGTTTTTCTGACGACATTGATCATTGCCCAGGTCAGAACACTCGATGAATTTGAAAACAAGGATGGATGGTCATTCATCAGGTCCGACGGCGTGGATCTGAAATTGTCGACCGAAAAAGGGATAAGGGGAAATGCCATCCGTTTCGATTATGATTTTACCAAGGGAACGGGTTACGGCGGCATACAGAAGCTGTTCCCGATTGATCTTCCTGATAATTTTGAGTTTACCTTCAATGTGAGGGCCTCATCCCCGGCAAATAATTTTGAAATAAAATTTATTGACAGCAGCGGGAATAATGTATGGTGGGTGAACAACAGGAATTATGAGTTCCCTTCGGCCTGGAAGAAGATCCGCATCAAAAAGCGGCATATCAGCTTTGCCTGGGGGCCGACGAGCGATCACAGCCTGAAACGCATAGCCAGGATTGAATTCACGATCTCTTCATTTGTCGGTGGAAAAGGGACGATCTGGCTCGATGACCTGGAATTCGAACCACTGCCACCTGAAACTGAAACATATCCTGCCCCATTGCTAAAAGCTTCTTCCTCCCTTAAGGATCATCCGGCATTCCTGGCTGCAGATGGTTCGGATAAAACTTCCTGGCAAAGCAAGGGGTCGAAAGATCAGTATCTTCTCATTGATTTCAAGTCCCGCAGGGAATTCGGAGGTTTGCAGATCAACTGGCTTCATGGGAGGTACGCCAATAAATATTCTGTTTTGCTTTCGGATGATGGAGTGAAATGGGAACAGGCATATTCCGTTTTGGCGAATAAGACGGATATGAGTTTCATAAGGCTGCCCGAAGCCGAGACAAGGTATCTTAAACTGATGCTTAAAGAAGGCAGTTCTGATGAAGGTTTTGGTATCAGCGAGATCAGCTTCCTGAAGATAAAAAATTCAATGACCCCTAATGATTTCCTGATCTATACCGCTGCACATTCCCCTGCGGGAGATTACCCGAGGTATTTCTCTGAGCAGGCATCATACTGGACCATCACCGGTGTTAATAATGATGTAAAGGAAGCCCTGATCAACGAAGACGGGATGGTTGAAGTGGATAAAGCCCTGTTTTCAATCGAACCCATGATAAGAGCAGGGGATACGCTGTATAACTGGAACAATGTTAAAGCTGTTCAATCCCTGGGATCGCCCGGAGATAAAAATGGATTTGAGTTTATACCTTCTGTTGCTTGGAAATGCAATGGGCTTAAATTCATTACGGGTGTCACTGCTTCAGGGGAGGCAAATAAAGACTCCAGGCTTGACATCAGCTATTCATTCGAGAATCTCACTGCCAGGCCCAGGGATTTTGAGTTCTACCTTCTGATCCGCCCTTATCAGGTCAATCCTTATTACCAGTTTCTGAACCTCACGGGAGGAGCTGGCAAAATCAAAGCTATCAAAGAAGAGGATCCAGGCAGAATGATTGCCGCCGATGATAAAGTAATCCGCAGTCAAAAAAAATACGATTCTTTCGGAGCCGGTAATTTTGACGAAGGGAATATTGTTGAATTTATCCGCAAAGGGAAAGTCCTCCCAAACAAATCCGCTATTGATCAGAATGGCCTTGCCAACGGGGTGATCAAATATTCATTTCATCTGAACCCCGGCGAAAAAACCAGGTTTTTTATTGTAGTTCCTTTCTATGGCCGGCAACCAGGTAATGAGAAGCTGAATGAACAGGCGATCCAGGCAGAGGCGGACCAGGCAACTGAATTCTGGAAAACAAAAACCGGTCATATCCGTTTCAACCTGCCATCATCAGCAAACAGGATAGTCAGCACTTACCGGTCGAACCTCGCCTACATCCTTGTCAACCGCGACAAAGCAGGAATACAGCCCGGTTCACGTTCCTATGAAAGAAGCTGGATCCGCGACGGGGCGCTGACTTCATCCGCGCTTCTGAAATCGGGCATAGTGGCCGAAGTGAAGGATTTCATTACCTGGTATACCGATCATCAGTATGAAAACGGGAAAGTCCCCTGTGTGGTTGATTCAAGGGGCCCTGACCCGGTTCCCGAAAACGACAGCCACGGGGAGATGATCTACCTTATCAGGGAATATTTCAATTTTACCCGGGATACGGCCTTCCTCAGGTCAAAAAATAAAAATGTACTGAAAGCTGTTGAATACATAGAATCACTGACAGCCCAGAGATCTACAGATCATTTTAAATTTGGGAACGACAGCGTGAGGGCTTACTATGGTTTGGTTACCGAATCGATAAGCCATGAAGGGTATTCGGCAAAACCCATGCACTCTTACTGGGATGATTTCTTTACCATGAAAGGATTGAAAGATGCTGCCGACATCCAGAAAATCCTTGGTGAAAAAGAAAATTATGAAAGAATAAAAAAGCTCAGCGACACCTTCAGGGAAAACCTTTACACTTCATTGCAGCTGGCGATGAAGACCAGGAAGATCAATTACATTCCCGGTTGTGTTGAACTTGGCGATTTTGATGCAACATCCACAACCATATCCCTTACGCCCTGCAACGAGCTGAACAACCTGCCAAAACCAGAGGTTTACAACACCTTCGACAGGTATTACGAATTTTTTAAGAACCGCAGGGATGGCAAATCGGAATGGGTGAATTACACCCCGTATGAAAACCGCCTCATCGGTTCGTTCATTCTTCTCGATCAACCCGCAAGGGCTCATGAACTGATAGAATTCTTTTTGCATGACCAGCGTCCGCAGGGTTGGAATGACTGGGCTGAGGTCGTCTGGAAAGATTACAGAACTCCGAAATATATAGGGGATATGCCTCATACCTGGGTTGGCAGTGATTTCATCAATGCCATCAGGGCCATGTTCGTTTATGAAAATGAGTATGACCAGTCGCTTGTACTGGCTTCTGCGCTTTACCAGGACTGGATTGATTCGCCTGCCGGGATGTCGGTTGAAAATCTTCCGACCTACTACGGCGAGGTTTCGTACTCCATTAAAAAAGACTCTGACAAGTATAGGTTTTCAATTTACGGCAACGCGCAGCTTCCCGCCAACGGGATTAAGATCAAAAACTTCAACGGGGCCAGGCTCCCGTCAAAAGTGGTTGTTAACGGAAAAGAGCTGAAAGAATTCACTGATAAGGAAATCCTGGTAAAGGAGTTTCCCGCAGAAGTAGATATTTATTATTAAAGAAAAGGAAAAGCATGGAAAACAGCTCAAAGCCGGAACACCAGATTCATTTTTCACAGTTGGCTGCATATGGGGCAGGCGGTATTATTCCCATCGCCCTCTTCAATATAGCGGGGATACTCGTGGGACTGATGGGCAATATAAGTCTTGGGCTGAGCGCATTCTGGCTTGGCGCCATACTGATAGTCCCCCGTTTGTGGGACGCGCTTTCTGATCCTTTTATCGGTCATCTTTCTGATAATACCCGGACCCGCTGGGGTCGCAGGCGTCCCTATCTGCTGATCGGCGGAATTCTTGTTGCGGTATTTTTTGTCGTTATCTGGTGGATCCCCAAAGGTGATATGGTACGCACCTTGTTCCCGTCGGATACGGGCTTCCAGTGGTTTCAGCTTGGTTATATTCTTTTTTCCCTTTTGCTGTTTTTTACTGCCGTTAATCTTTTCGAGATCCCTCACGGCGCCCTCGGCATGGAGATGACCACCGATTACCACGAACGCACCCGGCTGTTCAGCGCCAAGAGTTTTGTAGGCAATCTTTTTGCCATGGGCACACCCTGGCTTTTTGCCCTTGCCAGCATGCAGATTTTCAAAGGCCCCGGAGGTAATGAGGTCGATGGCATGCGCTACGTTTCCCTGATGATCGCCGCTTTTCTGATCCCGCTTTCTTTCTGGTGGTTTTTCAAATTGCGTGAACCGGGATTTGTAAAAGCCGCCAGTCACGAAAAAACACCCTTCTGGAAAGACATGAAACGTACCACCGGCAACCGGAACTTTATCATGCTCACTCTGACGATCTTCACACTGGCCATGGGCTTTAATTTTGTCCAGCTAATAGGATCATATATCCCTATTTTTTATGTTTTCGGGGGAGATAAGCTTGCCGGAGCTTACCTGCTCGCGATCAACGGAATGATATGGGCCATCACCGGGGTACTGGCAGTATTTCCTCTCAACTGGATCAGCCCGAAACTGGGTAAACGGAATACGCTGACCATTTCAATTTTACTCATGTGTCTTGCACAACTATCTAAAATTGTATGCTATAACCCTTCACATCCATACCTGATCATCATCCCTACGGTGCTGCTTTCTGCCGGAATGCTGTTTTTCTTCACCCTGGGATCTTCCATGGTGGGCGATATCTGTGATGAAGATGAATTAAAAACCGGGTATCGTGCAGAGGGCAGTTATTACTCGGTATTCTGGTGGTTCATCAAAATGGGATCTGCCCTGGCCAGCTTTGTAACCGGTGTGTTGATCGTATTTACGATGTTTGACGAAACCCAGGTCACAAAAGTTGATAAAATTCAGGGCAGTGTGAGGGAAATGCGCAGTACCGTTCAATTCTGGAAGGGATATCAGGGGCTTGGCAGCACCAGCAAGGAGTGGCTGGAAAACACGAAAACCAAGGTTGCTGAAGCCCTCACCGAGTCAAAAGAATATATAACCTACCTTGATAAAGAATCCCTGAAGGAGCCTGACAAGGCAAATCAAATTCTGACCACCTATCCCGTTCAGCGGACAAGCAATCTGTCAAATGCACAAATCACTACAAAGGCAACGGTCAGCGAACTGGTGCAAATCGGGCGGGATTTGGCAAATCTGGTTCCCCGGGGTCATGACTCCCTGATGAATGCTGTTGTAATGAGGGCAATTCCACTGACGCTTCAGACTAAACTGGTAAAAGCCAGGATGTATTCTTTCGAACTCAGGTCGCACCTGGAAGCCAAATCCCTGGAAACTAAAAACAGCAGGAAACACTATGATGATATCATGCAAAAGGTTAACGGGGTAAATAACCGGCTCATCAACATGAACGTGGCTTCATCGATGGAAATCCTGGATAAAGAGCTCGGCGCAATTGAAGGCAGCATAGTGCCTCTCACACAGCAAACACCGTATACCCTTTTAATGATGCGTGTGGTCGAGATAGGGCTTCCTTTGCTTTTGAGCATTTTTTCAATTTTCTTTGTCATGCGTTACTCACTCACCGAGAAGCGAAGTCATGAGATCAAGGAGCTGCTTAAAAAGAGAATAGTGAACAGTCAGTAGTCGGCAGTCAGCAGTGGGCAATCGGCAGTCAGCAGTCAAAAAAAAGAGTAAATGAAGTTCGGTATTAAAGAAGATAATTTTTACCTCGACGATAAAAAGGTATTCCTCAATTCGGGTGAGATCCATTATTTCAGGATCAGGCGTGAACTCTGGGGAAAGCACCTGGAAGCTGCCAAAGAAGCCGGTTTAACAACCATCAGCACGTATATTCCATGGGCATGGCATGAACCGGAGGAATCGGTTTTTGATTTTGAAGGCGCCACTTGTCCCGAACGGGATCTGAAGGGCTGGCTTGAGCTCTGCCAGGCAAAGGGATTTAACTGTATCGTAAAACCGGGACCGTTCATCCTGGCTGAGTTCAGGGGTGCCGGGCTGCCCGACTGGTTCATGGAAAAATACCGCGATGAAGTCAAAATGAGGAACAGCAGGGGTGAAATATTCCCCAGTGATGGGGTCAGCCTGTTCAATAACAACTATCTCGAAAAAGTGAGCCTCTGGTATGATCAGATCATGCCGTTCATCAGCAAAAGAGAAGCAGGGGCAGGCGGTCCCATCATCATGATGCAGATCTGCAATGAGATCGGTGTATTTTCATGGCTGGCACACCAGGCAGATTACAGTAATGCAGTAAAGGAACATTTCATCAAATACCTTCAGCAAAAATTCACCGGCATTGAAGATGTGAACGGTTTGTGGGGTACGGATTACAAGGATTTTACAAACCTTGAACTTCCTCCCGACGGCAGGCTCCCTTATGAATCAAAAGGCGACCGCAGCCGTGACCATGAATGGCATCTCTTCTGGAGAAGATATTACGGAGATTACCTTAGAATGCTCAGCGGCATGGCCAGGCAGAGAAGCGTAAACGTCCCTTTGTATCACAACCTGCCGGGCTGGATCTATGGCAGCGGCTATGAGTTCCCGGTCAATATCACCATGTACGAAGACCTGTTTGGTGATAAAAGCGGGATCATGTTCGGAGTGGATCATATTCCCGAGTACCTCTCTTACCGCAACATGCATGACGACCGAATCATCAATGACATTACGTCGGCAATGCAGGGTGGCAGCAAACCCTTGTTTGCAGCGGAGTTCCAGTGCGGCTCAAGGGAATACCATGTGGTGCCAAACCCTCGTGAGATGGAACTATTCTATAAAGCAAGCGTCGCAAACGGACTGAAAGGTTGGAATTACTATATGTTCTCCCAGGGCCGAAACCCTGCCCGCAAAGGGTATTCCGGGGAAACGTTTTACTGGTTCAACCCTCTCAATGCCGAAGCTGCACGCAGCAGCGCCTTCCCCCTCCTCAAACGGATGAGCAGTATCATTAACACTTCCGAAAGCCTTATCGTCAATGCAAAACGCAAAGCTGAAGTTTGCGTGCTGTTCTATCCCCCGTATTACGCAACCGAGCTGGAAAGGCCACTTGACGGGAGGTGTGAGCTTAAATTCACCCCTTCGGCCATCCGCAGGCCTGCATATTTTGACGGATTGCTGAAAGCCCTGCAGGTGCTGAATATAGATTATGATATGGCCGATCAGAATTTGGTTACTGCGGATGAGTTGGACGGGTACAAACAGGTATGGGCTTTCTGCACCGATGAAATGGATGCAAAGGCGCAGCAGCTGATCGTTGATTATACTATGACCGGTGGCAATACCGTGATTTTCCCATACCTGCCCGACCGGGAGATGTCGCAGAAACCATGCACCATTATACGGGACGCCCTCTCGGTTTCACCTTCGGGAACTGAGAATATTGATTCACCACTTATCGACATATTTAACTATAAAGATATCAAGTGCTCCAATCCGCAGGTAACCTATTCCGAAGCATCATTAGAGGGAGCGGAAATTATTGCAAGGAATATTAACGGCAATGTATGTGGATTTACAAAATCGGTCGGACGCGGGTCCCTGCTGCATCTCGGCACCTGGATTGGCTTCGATACCGAAGGACAAAAACCGGTTTACGAAGAGATACTAAGGAGATCCGGAGCAAAGCTCAGGCAGGCATGTTGTGGCAATGATTTCATCACGGTGAGGGAACGCTTCACCGGTAAAGGTTCCGCAATCCTTTTCGTCGGTAATTATTACAACGAAGAGCAGTCGGGCAAAGTCACGTATACACATCCCTCTAACGGGGAGGCTGTTACAATTCCATACCTTAAGGATGAGATGCTTTGGCCCGCATTATACGGCGTTTTGAGCCCGGTCTGCCTGCAGCTCTCGGAGGGATTGCAGATCCTTCATTCCACATCGGATATTCTTAAGGTTGAGGAACTTTACGGACAGATTGAGATCACTCTCTATGGCGACCGTGACCTGGGTGGTGAGATCGTTTTTGAAGGGGTGAATGTGGGCAGGATCAGGTCTGCGACACTGAGGGGCAAAACGGTTAAAATGGTTCGCGAAAATGATCGAATTGTCTTATTGTACACTCACAAACACCGCTCCGAAATGATCCTGAATATGGTTATAGACTAAGAATAACTTTCAATGTTAAAACTGAAAAACTTCCCGGGGCTCTCTTTTGATTTCCTTTACAACGGTTCGGTAAGATCTGTTGAAGCAGCCCCTGTGAAGTTAAGCCTCAAAGCTGCAACTCCTTTTTCAGGGCCGGGAGCAAACATTTACATCAGGAAGCTGGGCGATCCGATTAAATTCAAAGCTCTTCTTGGCCCCGGTAGTAACAGCAGCTTTGCCATGACCGGGGATGCTTTTATTGCTGAAGGCCGATGGGATGGACTCGATTACAGGTGCGTGCTGCAGCTTTCGGGGAAAAGCCTGGACTGGTCGTGGAGTATTGAGATCAATAATGTATCGGCAGAAACCCTGGAACTTGACCTGGTCTGCGTCCAGGACGCAGGGCTGAAAACAATAACCGACGGACTGGTTAACGAATATTATGCAAGCCAGTACCTCGAAAGGCGCATCCTTGAAGACCGGGATTACGGAGCCGTGATCTGCTGCCGCCAGAACATGAAAGAATCAGCCGGCCATCCATGGCTTATGATGGCATGCCTTAACGGCGCAATTGCAGCGAGTGTTGATGGTATGCAGTTTTATGGTAAAACATACCGTGAAACGGGAATTCCGGAAGGCCTGCTTGCAAACCGGCTGGGCGGAGAGTGTTCGGGGGAATCCTCTGTTCTTGCCCTCCAGGAGAAACCATTTGCACTTACGGCCGGGGGCAGGCATAAAACATTGTTTGCCGCCAGCTACCTGCCCGATCATCCCGAAGCCACTTCGGTGGATGATCTTAATCGCCTGGCAGGCATTGTTTCTGAGTTCGGCACTGAACATCCTGAGTATGATCCCGCATTACTGTTCACCCCTGTAAAAAATGTATTCAGCACCCTGGAGTTTTTACCTGTTGACGACCTGAACGGGGATGATCTTGATGGGTTTTTCGGCAGTGAAAGGCGGCATGCGGAATCTGAGAACGGAAGGCTGCTTTCATTTTTCTACGGCCAGAACAAACATGTTATTCTGCGTACCAAGGAAATTCTTGCCGACCGTCCGCATGCCCATATTATGCAGGCAATGGCGGGTTATGTCCCCGATGAAAATATTGTTTCAACAACCTCCTTTGCCTTTGGTGTCTTTAATTCCCACCTTACCCAGGGCAATACCAATTTCAACACCCTGCTTTCTGTTTGTACAAGCCAGTTCAATCTCGACCAGGAAAGCGGTCAGCGCATCATTGTTGAAACAGATGCAAAGAGATATTTACTTGGAGTCCCGTCTGCATTCGAGATGGGCCTGAACCATTGCCGCTGGATCTATAAGCATGGCGATCATTGCTTCCAGGTGCGTAGCTGGACTTCCAAAACTTCCCCAAGGGTCAATATGGATTTCAGCGTTCTGGCTGGCAGTAAGGTGAACCTGCTGATCACCCATGATTTCGATAAACTTAACGGCTGGACTGTTGTTCCCGGGAGTGAGTCGGGGGAGTATATTGCGAAACCCGAAGCCGGCAGCATGATTTCCGGAAAATTTCCACGGGCTCAATTCAGGATGATTATTAACAGCCCCGGGTCTGCTTATAAAGCCTGGGGAGATGAAGAGCTTTCCGGGGATGATAAAAACTCCGGGAGTTCCTTGTTTGTTATTGATGTGAAGGAAACATCCGGTTTCTGCATGAGTTTTATTGGCGAGGTTTGTTCAGCAGCCCGGGCAGTTAAAATTGAAAATGAGGATGATCAATGGCTCGCCGATTGCGATGAAGCAGGTTCTGCCTGGAAGGAACTTTGTTTAAACCTTTCCCTGGAAAGCAGGCAGGATGATATTTCAGCCATAAGGGAGATCCTGCCGTGGTACGGCATGAATGCCCTCACCCATTTCCTTACGCCATACGGGCTGGAGCAATTCAGCGGTGCGGCCTGGGGCACCCGCGATATATCCCAGGGGCCCTTTGACCTGCTGTTATGTATGGAAAAATATGATGCCGCCAGGAAGGTTTTAACTATCATTTTTTCAAACCAGAATGCCGATGGTGGCTGGCCTCAATGGTGGATGTTCGACAGCTACCATAATATCAGGGCTAACAGCTCCCACGGAGATGTTTACTACTGGTGCATCATTGCTCTCAGCAATTATATCAAAGTCACGGCTGACCTTGGTATACTTGATGAGGTTCTTCCCTACTATCATGAACAAGGCGTGCTGTATGCTGAGAGAACTCCGCTCAGCGAGCATATCGACAGGCTCATACTGATGATTGTCGGTTCCTTCATCCCTGGAACTGCACTCGTGCCTTTCGGGGGAGGAGACTGGAATGATTCATTGCAGCCGGTAAGCAGGGAACTGGCCGGGCTTATGATCTCAAGCTGGACGGTTGAAATGAATTACCAGGCTTTTTCACAATACCAGGCAGTATATGAGCTGTCGGGGAAGACAACCAAAGCAGCAGAACTGAAAGAGATTTACGGGAAGATCAAAACCGACTTCAACAAACACCTTGTAAAAGACGGGGTGGTTGCAGGCTATGGTCTTCTTGAGGATAACGACAGTATCAGTGTGCTCCTTCATCCGACAGATAAAATAACAAATATTCATTACAGCATACTGCCGATGAACCGGGGTATTATCAGCGGGATCTTTACAAAAGAACAGGCAGAGTTTCACCAGGACCTAATCGAGAAGCATCTGAAAGGACCTGACGGCGCCCGACTGATGGACCGCCCGCTCCGGTATAAGGGAGGGATTCAAACCCTTTTCCAGAGAGCCGAAAGCAGTACCTTTTTCGGAAGGGAGATAGGCCTGATGTATGTGCATGAACATATCCGTTATGCCGAGGCACTGGCCAGGACCGGGAAAGCCGATGCATTTGTAAAAGCCCTTAGGCAGGCAAACCCTGTCGCATACAGGGAAATAGTTACCTGCGGGGATATCAGGCAATCGAATTGTTATTACAGCAGCTCGGATGTCACCTTTAAGAGCCGTTATGAAGCCGATCAGCGCTACGATGAAATAAAGTCAGGAAATATCACCCTGAGAGGAGGATGGAGGGTTTATTCCAGCGGGCCGGGTATTTATATTGCCATAGTGGTTTCACGCCTGCTTGGCTTGCGCCTGGAATCAGGAAAGCTTATTATCGATCCTGTGATGCCATATTCCATGGATGGATTGTCGGCATCCCTGGATTTTATGCAACACTGTTTAACTTTCGTTTATGCAATAAAGGAAAACTGTTACGGTCCCGGATCAATAGTAATAAATGGCCATGCCGTTGAATTCACCCGCGAAGATAATCCATACAGGGTGGGAGGGGCGGTAATTCCTGCAAAGCGGTTCCTGTCATTGCTTAATGCAACGGAAAATATAGTGGTGATAACAATGTAAAGACCCAATTCCTTTTCTATGAAAACTGAACCAAAGCGGGGCAGGATCTTTTCCATAGATGCCTTAAGGGGATTCGACATGTTCTGGATTACCGGGGGCGATGCCTTATTCATTGCGTTATTCACTTTTTTCGGAACCCCGTTTTTTGGCAGGCTGGCGGTTCAGCTTGACCACCCTGCATGGTCGGGATTCCACTTCTATGATTTGATCTTTCCCTTGTTCCTGTTTATAGTCGGCCTGAGCATGCCGTTTTCAATTACCCGCAGAAGAGAGAACGGAAGTTCCGATAAAGACCTTTACAAGCATATAATCAAGAGGACTATACTGCTTTATTTACTGGGAATGATCTATAACGGCCTCCTGAATTTCGATTTTACAAACCTGAGGTATACCGGTGTTCTCCACAGGATAGCCTTTACTTACTTCTTTGCCTCCGTCATTATCATGAATTTTAAACTGAGAGGCCAGCTCATCTTTGTCGCCACGATCACGTTTGGGTACTGGTTGGTGTTATTACTGGTGCCTGTGCCCGGATTCGGAACCTATAACCTCACTCCCGAAGGCAACCTCTGTGCCTATATTGACCAGAGATTTCTCCCGGGTGCATTTTGCTGCTATAAATTCGGGGATAATGAAGGCATACTAACCAATTTTCCTGCCATTGTCAATGTCCTGGCCGGGTTCTGGGTGGGACAGCGCCTGGTTAAACCAGAATCTAACAAAACCAAGCTCATTTTTTTACTATTTACAGCCGGTATACTGATTTTCATATCCCTGTTCTGGAACATGGTTTATCCCATTAACAAGTATTTATGGACAGGCTCATATGTCGCTTTGACCTGCGGGCTGTCGATTCTCGCTATTACTTTATTTTACTGGCTGATCGATATAAAGGGTTATAAAGGCTGGGCGTTTCCCTTCATGGTTATAGGCATGAACTGCATCACTATATATGTATTGCAGGCGGTGTTTGATTTCGGACTGATCGCGAAGATCTTCATCCATGGGTTTTATGCAAAAATGGGTTCATTCCAGGTACCGTTCTACGAGCTATGCGTAATCACGGTAAAATGGCTCTTCCTTTATTTCCTGTATAAACAACGCTGGTTTCTTAAGGTTTAATCCGGATCTGTCAGCGTTGGTTCCTCAAGGTCTGAGCCGGATCAGCTTCCCGGAGCATTCCCTACTTATGCTGGCTGAATAACCAGTCAATCATGTTCTGGTCGGTATAGGCCGCCAGCCACGCAAAATGCCCGGTTCCGGGGTAAATGGTAAGCCCGGGATGGCCGCCTGCTTTATACAGGGCTTCTGCCATATCCAGCGAGTAAAGTGTGTTCACACCAGGATCTTCGGCCCCATGAAAGATCCAGATCGGCATTTTTGCAATCAGGTCTGCTTTCGAGGGATCACCACCCCCGCAAACCGGGACCGCGGCAGCAAATAAATGCGGATACCGTTCAATGGCGTCAAATGTACCATAGCCTCCCATTGAAAGGCCTGTTATATAGATGCGGCTGGTGTCGATGGGCAAGGTTTTTACCATCTGATAAATAAGTTCCATAACAAGTTCCATTGGCTTCGATGGCTCTGGCTTCATCCTTATCTCCCTTGTTTTCTCATTCTCTGAGAAATTTTCCCATTCCAGCTCCCCCGGACATTGGGGAGCGATCACATAAGCAGGATGCCTGGCCATGGCCTGGTCGGTGGCAAAATTCATGACTCCCCACAGCAGCTGGGCTTCATTATCATTTCCCCTTTCACCAGAGCCATGTAAAAAAATGACAAGCGGATATTTGCGGGATATGTTATAATCAGGACCGAGCATCCTGTAATTAAGCGTATCACCCCTGCCATTGGTATATTGTTTAATGTTGAACCTGGAGGGTTGGCCATAGGTAAAGGTCGAAGCAATAAGCACGATAATGACAAGGGAAACAGATTTCATAATGACAGGTGAATTTGAAAGAGTTGAACCATACTTACAAAGATATTCAAAAGAACACAAATAGCAGGCCGTTTCACCAGGGGTTAACCTGGCCCCGGAATTTTTTTATTTCTGAACTGCGGATGAGGAAGTCAGTACCCTTAAACCCTGAAACCTTGATGAAAACCATTAACTGATAAACAGTGGCTGCTGTATAGGAAATACTTGCCGACAATGCTGCCCCGGGCAAACCCAGGCGGGGGATGAACCAAAGGCCTGTAAGCAGTGTGAATGCCAGTCCTGCTGCATTGGTACGGGTGTTAATGGCAGGTCTTCCCGTGCCGGCAAAAAACGGGCTCAGGATGATTGAAACTGAAAAAGTAAGAATGCCCGCCGAAAGGATAAGCATGATGATTTTAACCTGGGTGAATTCAGGTTTGAAGATGAAGCTGAAAAAGATGACAATGACAGCATATAATACGACCAGGGAAAGAACAGTAAAGACAAGCGAAATCTTTAGCAGGTTCAGGGTCAGCCGGGCCGCGTAGCGGTCGTCTCTCTCATTGGCTATCCTCGAATACTGGACCATATGAATGCTTTTGCTGATCATCCATATGCTTTCCGAAAGCTGGACCCCGGTGGTATAAACACCCAGTGCAGCCCTGCCGAGGAAAAACTCTATAAGGTAATAGCTCAGGCGGTAATTGAAAAACTGGAAGATATTCCCGAGCTGGAGAGGGAACCCGTACCTGAAAATCTCTTTCAGGATTTCAGTTGAGAAGGGGGATGCCGAATCCCTGAATCTTTTCCTGATCAGGAAAAGGCTTATAACAAATAGCAGGGAATACGAAATATACAATGACCAGATATAGGAACTCACTTCCCTTATCCTGAAAAGAAAAAGAAAAACAAGCAGGGAAATCAGCAATGCGGCCACCTGTACCAGGTTGATGAAATTATAGGCCCGGATCCTTTCTTCTCCCATCAGTACCATCAGGTTCGAAGTGCCGAATGAAAGGAGCAGCGAAAGCAGTATTACGTCGGTGAACATGCCTGCGGGTATCATTTTAAAAGAACCGAGGACTAGAGCCAGTGCCGGGGAGGTAATGCAGCTCCACAAATATGAGGGCACAAGCAGCCTGATTACCCGTGTGCGGGGCAACAGGTAAACAATTGACGCCCCTCCTGCGAAATTTGTGACAAGCTGTATGATGGTGATGGAAAGCACGGCAAGGCTGATGGTACCAACCCTGGCCGCTCCCAGGCAGCGGGCGTTGACCAGGACAATGATCATGAGAATAAAGGAAGACATTATCCTGGTCGAAAGGGTCCCGATTATTTTCCTGATCATTGGTTTATGGCCTCCTTATAAAATGCCAGTAATTGAGCCGTAACAGTATTTTCTTCAAATCTCTTTACGCTCTCACTGATGCAGACCCTGTTGTATGAATTGTAAATATCAAGCATCTTTGCTATAGCTTCAAACAGGGAGCTCTCGTCGCCTGTTGCTGCCAAAAGACCTGTTTCTTTGTTTATCACCGAAGGCGCGATTCCCACATCGGTGGATACCACAGGCAGGCCGCAGGCCATGGCTTCGATAAGGACAGTGCCGAAAGTTTCATAATTGCTCGACAGTACAAGAAAATCAGAATCATTGAACAGGCAGCAAAGCTCTTCATGGGTTTTCAGTCCTGGGAATGAGATGGTTTGTTCGCGCAGGCCCAGCTCCAGCGCATATTCTTTCCAATACTCCAGTTCGGGTCCGTCTCCTACCATGTTAACGTGGAAATCCTGGCGTTCCCTGGAAAGCTTTTCAAGGGTCCTTAAAAAGCCTGAAATGTTTTTCGATTTTTCCTCGAAACAGGAAACATGAATTATCCGGACCCTTGAGGATAGACCTTGTTTTTCGCCTTTAACATGAAATTCCCGGCTGTCAAATGAATTCGGGATCACAATGAACCTCTGGTTTGTAAGCCCTTTACTTATCATGGCTGTTTTCAGTTTCTCCGATACAACGGTCACGCCGGCGGCCTGCCTGACTACGATTCGGGTGATCAGTTTCCTTAACAGGCCTTTATAGGTATTGTTCCCTTTAAAATACCTTGACCAGTGTTCGGTAATGATGTATGGCTTGCCTTTAAATACCCTGAGGAGCAAGGCCACAAGGCCCTGCCGGGTCAGTACATGAACATGAACAATACTGAAGGAAGTTAAATCCAATGAACGAAGGCCTGACATTTCGGCATTATAAAATCTCATGGCATTCAGAAAGGAACTGAGAAGAGGGATGCGGCAATCCTTACCCCGGTAGTAAACCCTGATGATATGCAGGCCGTTTTCAATGGAAGAGACGAGTTCATAGTTCTCTTTTGCCTGTTCATCCCGGTGTACATACAGTACCGTAATTTCATGATGAAGTGAAACCGATTCAGCCAGCTTCCGTATGAACAGCCCGGGCATTTCATCGTAACGGTTAGGGTACCATCGGGGAAGGAAGAGGATCTTTTCCATCATGCATGAAACCTGTAATTTACCCTATATCATCTGACTTATCTTGTCGAATACCCGGCTGGCGATAAAACGGTGGCCATCCGCAGTAAAATGTATACCATCATGCATGAATAAGCCTGAACTTTCGGAGTACAGATCTACGAAGCTGATGTTTTCCCTGTTACAAATTCCTGTAATGTCGGCCGACGATCTCCTGCAGATAAAATCCCCGGCAAGGGAAGAAGGGTAGCCGGGGACCGTGAAAACAAGAAGTTTTTTACCCGAGGCAGCCAGGGATAAGTTTAAGGATAATACTTTTTGTTCAATATAGGCTGAGCTCCAGTAGTTTAAGCCGGCAAGCATGCCAAAAACCAGGTTAAGGTCGCGAAGACCGAATTTCATCCTGGGCGTGAACACAAAATCCCCTTGCGATTCATAGCGGGTCAGCCTGCCGGGCCATTCATGTAATGCACGATTAAATAAGGCCGGGTGAAACACCCATGAGGTTTTTTCCGGGGAGCTCCTGTACCTGACCAGGATCTTATTCATTGGCATCAGGGGGTAAGGCCTCAGGAAGACCACGATGATATCGCAGGACCATTTGCCGGTGATTTTGGTCGTTTGTTTGCCAAGGTCGGCATAAGACAAAAAGGGAGAAAATGAGAAGTGGCAATCCAGGCCGGGGAGGTCCTGTTTAAACCGGGCTGCAAGCACGGAATAATAATGCTCTTTACGGGCAAGGCCTTGCTGCTTGTTAAGGCAGCCACCGATGAACCCTATGTTAATGGTTTTCATTCCCCCGTTCTTCTTTTAGCCAGCAGGTATTCCTGGGGCGTTATAATGGAGAGGCTGCCCCTGGTCAGTGAAAAACTCCTGTTCTTCTGCCGGTTCTCCCTGAAGGCGTCGAGTATCTTCTGCGGATCAGGAGCAGGCCTGACTTTTCTGACCCGAACCATACCTGGGAGATTACCCGACTTCAGTTCATTGTACGCCTCAGTTTGTCTTTGATGCAGTGACATCAGGGCGAAGCTGCGTTTACAGATACCCGAAAGCCTGCATATTATTGTTTGCAGGCTTTGAGAGTCATCGATATCGGCATACGGGCTGTTCCCGAAATGCAGGTTCTCGTTTTCTATTTGTCCTATCAGTGGTTTAATGAAAGTCCAGTAGGCCGCTGAGTTCTGTTCAATCAAGGGAAAAATGTCTGCATCAAGATGGTAATCATAATTACCGAAGAAAACATATTCGATATGCTTCTTCATCTTGCCCGAGATGATCTTTTTAATGTTCAGGATCCCGGTTTTTGATTCAATGATAGGGCATATTTTATGATACACGTTTTGCCCGCCACCGAAAACGGAGATAACCTGTTCCATATCCTCTTCCGATTCAACCTTGGGTATGAAAACACTGTTCAGCTGCTCACTTAAATCCCTGAGAAGTTCAATATCCGCAGCGAATTCAGGGCTCCCGGGCGAATTAATCCGAAGATCGGGTTTCAGGTCAGGGCATAGTTCAATAATAATCCTGAGGGCTTTTCTTGCTTCCTGTTTGAGTATGGATGTGCATTCGGGTGCTTCAACATCCATGATGCTGTCTTCGATATCGAGATGTATCCTGCATTCCGGTTTTTTTATCCTGTTGATAAGCCTGGAAGCCACATAAGGCTTGTAGGCTGGAATGCATTGAAAGATCTCAAAGCGCGACACCATAGATGTGATGCTGGTAAGTATACAGGACAAAAATATAAATAAATATCTGACAGGGCTGAACCAGTGGCAATTTCGGGGCATCTCCCTGACCCGGGCTTTGAAATCCGCTTTTATTGATAATCAGGATATATTTTGACTTGAGTTTTTAATGAAAAAAATGTATTTTCGGCCCTGAAATGAACGACAGGAATAATCATATAAAACAATTTTTAATGACCAGGGACGAGTATAACACCCCTGGAGATACCAGGCGTTTCCTGCTTGACCGGCTCGCAATGAATTCACGGATCTATTTTATGAGCCGTTATGTCAGTCTTTGTTTTGCCACCCGGCAGGCTGCAAATAAAGGCTTGTACGGCACTGATTACTGGGTGTCGTCATCCCAGGACATTTTCAGGCTTATCGAAGGCTGCGGAGGCCGGTTCCACATAAGCGGGCTGGAAAACATAAGGAATACAAAGGGGCCGGTGGTTTTCATCAGCAATCATATGAGCACCCTTGAGACCATGGTCTTTCCCGGGCTGATTCAACCTTTGAAAGACGTCACTTTTATTGTTAAGGATGCCTTGGTAAGTCATTGGGTTTTCGGTGCAGTGATGCGTTCCCGGAACCCGGTAATATTAAGCAGGAGTAACCCAAGGGAGGACTTTAATATCGTGATGGAAGAGGGATTGAAGAGAATTTCCGAAGGAATCTCGGTAATCGTTTTTCCCCAGCATACCCGCAAAACGGAATTCATTCCCGAAGAATTCAATTCGGTCGGGATAAAACTTGCAGCCCGCGCAGGGGTCCCGGTTATCCCGGTGGCAATCAGGACCGATTTCTGGGGAAACGGCAGAATTACAAAATATCTCGGGCCGATCTACCGGCAGAAACCAATTCATATCGCTTTTGGTAAACCTATTCCAATAAAAGGTTCAGGTAAAGATGAACACCAGGAGGTCATAGAATACATCCGTTCCCACACGGAGCAATGGAAGGTGTGATTATCTAAAGATGCGAAAAGCAGGTTCGGGCATTCCGCACCAGTGAGCATAAACAAATATGTTTGAAATCGAGTACAGAATATTTGGAAGATCAGTTCACCGACTTCAGGTTTTCCACCGCGTCCGGTGCAAACTGAAGCACCGGCTTGATGATATCGCAGCTTAGCAGGGTATCACATTGACCGCAGGTGTTGAAGTTCTTCGATGAGGCACACTTTCTCATTCCGCACATGGACCAGTGTCCGATCTTTTCACCCTCCACCCTGCAGCCCGTGCAGTTGATCATTTCGGGCGAGATATCCGGCGAGTTGTACATCACCTTCCATTTTTCGGCAGTTACCCGCCTGAGTTCATCATCATTTGCGAGCGTGGCGATCCTGGCATCGCAGGAAGCACAATTCAAGCCACAGCAGGAGATAAGTTTTTCCATATTCTGAGTTTTAGGTTATAATCATTTTCGTGAACAAGCAAAAGGTTTTCTGATTAAATTTCCGTCAAAAACCAATCACCCAATATATCAAAAAATCTTTTATCCAATATATAGTACGTATTTTTTGAAGAATGTTTACGATACCATTGAGAATTACCAACTCAATAAGCAGGTGGAGAAGCTGCATCAGAACAACCGCCTGGTCCTTCTTGTCGAGAAGTTAGGTTCGGTAGACTTGCATCCCGATTACGAGGATATCAGTATAATTTTTCAGGTTTTCTTATTGAATCCCAAACATTCGTAATGCAGATGATATCATTAATGGTTTCATAGAAAATCAGGTACTCCCACACGATCAGCACCTTGTTGTTTTCATGATCTGTTTGTTTTCCAAGAAAAGTGTGGAATGAAAGCAGAGAAAGATCCTTGAGAATTTTTTTAAAGAGTCTCGAGGAATATCTATTATTTCCATTCCTCTGATAATAGAAATCAAGGATCTCCAGCAGATCCTGCCTGGCTTTATCGGACCAAATTACTTTCTTTCTTTTAGCCATGCATTGATTTCTTTCTCAAGATCCTCACGGGTTGAATATTTCCCTTCCCTGATTTGTTTCCTGCCTGTTTCAATGTCTTTTTTCATTGGTTCGGAGACCTTGAAAACTGCATCGGATTGATTGGAATCAATGATGGTTTTAATGGCTTTGAGAAATTCAGAATCTTCTATCTCAGCTATTTTCAGGATTATGCTTTTTTTCAGCTCAATAGTAGTCATAACTCAAACCCTTTTTGTTCCTGCAAAGTTATCTGAATAAATCCCAATTCATCAACCCATGAGACATATTTTTTCAGGCCTTGATACTTAGTCCGGGCAACCTGGAAAAGTGATATATGATTCTGTCTTTTTTTTTACTGCGGATGTGGGAGCAGGTGCTTGTACTGAAATAAGTTGTTTTGCATGACAAAAATCCTGCAGTTTATGAAGAGAGGAAAGGAAGAAAGCGAAAGTTGTATTTTTAATTAACTTTACCTATTCCGATCTGATGTTCAAGAACAGATCAAATCCAAAATCAGCCACCATGAAATCACCAATCCTGTTAATCCTGATGTTAACTCTTGCAGTCCCCCTGTTCGCCCAGACCGTCCATGTCACAAAGAACAGCGATGGAACAACGGCAGTAAGCCTTGAGGTCAGAAACCAGAAAATTGCATCCTGGCCAATCTCCTTCCCGTCACTGCTGAATTCTGTCAATACAGCTATACCTGAACCTGTTGCTCCGGCCACCAGCCTTTTCAGCTGGAGCCTGAAATTTACTGCCCCGGGAAAGGTGTTCAAGGATGTATCTTTTGCCGATGACCATACCGGGTATATTGTGACCGAACTGGGCACCGTGTATAAAACAGTGAACGGAGGGGATAATTGGACCTCGGTGATGAACCTCGGGTTCCCGTATTATTGGTATGGAGTTCACGCCCTCACCCCCGACACCGTGGTGATTGCCGGGTTCAACAACCAGGCGCCCACAGCCCAGGGGGTGGTACGATGGAGTTATGACGGGGGAACCACCTGGCAGCCCAATATTAACCTCGCTATCCCGGGAAGCGGTGTAGGCTGGCTCGAGAGGGTGCATTTCTTCAGTGCCGACACCGGCATTGTATTCAACTCCTTTTCGGGAGGAGCCTGGGTCACAACCAACGGGGGCAAAGACTCCGCTTCATGGAATTACGTCATCATCAACAGCGACCAGGCCTGGTTCGCCGGGAACATCGACGCCGACATTCCCGGGAAGCTTTACGCCACAGGTATCCACCTTGCCAAAAGCCAGGATTACGGGCTTACATGGAACAGCGGTGATTGTGCCGACCAGGTATTTGACGGAGGGGTTGATTTTCTCGATTCCGATGATAACTTCGGATGGACGGGCGGAGGACAGATAAGCACACCGGTAACAGGATGGATACACCGCACAACCGACGGAGGGAGCAGCTGGTCGAACCGTTTGCAGACCTTCACCTATCCCATCAGGGCCTTGTCGTTCTTTAATGCATCCACAGGACTTGCCCTGGGTGGAAATGTTTACAGCGAGGCCGGGGGTATTTACAGCAGTCCCGACAGCGGTTACACCTGGAACCTTGACATGAATACTGCAGCTGAAATGTTTTCTATGGATTATAAGATCATTTCTGCAGATTCCATGGACGTTTGGTGCGTTGGTTCCACCGGGGGCAGCACAGGCTATAAAGGGAAACTTTACAAGGCCAGGACCGTCAACCTCATCACCGGCATCAGAACAAACCAGGGAAACACTATGAGCCGGGCAAGGCTTGATCAGAACAACCCGAATCCTTTCTCTGAAACTACAACAATCGGGTTTTACCTGCCCCGTAAATCCACAGTCACATTAAAAGTATTCAATCTCTTCGGAACCGTAGTCATGACCCTCTGCGACGGTGTCCGAACCCCGGGATACAACAGCCTGACACTTCGAAGCCAGGACCTCCCCGACGGGATTTACTGGTACCGCTTGCAAGCCGGGGATCAGACCGAAACCAGGAAACTTATCATCAGGAAGCAGGATTAATCTATTGGAATTTGCCGACAGATGACCGACCAGTTAACCTAGCCATTGACGATTTATTTAAGAAATTACGAAAACCGCAGATCAATTGATTACCCTTATGAAAACAAAATCCTTACAGTGGCTGGTAATCACCATACTTTTCGGTTTGCCATTGCAGCTTTTTTCCCAAACCGATTACTGGGCCGACCTGGTATACTTCAGCGGTTGTCCTGTGAACCATATTCCCAAAGGAATCAGCATTCCCGACCGCAATCCAAAGGCAAGGGCGGTAATGAATGCCGTCATTGCAGGTTCGGGCTATGCCGAGTTGAAACAAAAGCTGCCCGACAGCCTTGACGAGGTACTGTCGCGTCTAGTAAAAGGGAATGTCATCCGCCTTCAGAAAGAAAAAATTGAACTTCTTTTTCCTGTACTCACCGGTGAGAAACGAGGGAAGCTGAACGAGCTGGTAAAATCGAAAATTAAAGAAAAGTCACTGGCCATAGACTCGATGATTGCCCCCTTAAAGATAGAACTTAAAGATCACCCTCGCCTGGTATTTCATTTCCTGTGGTCAAGGGTGATCGACAATTGTTGGTGGGACATGTACAATTCGGAATTCGCCACCAAAGAAGGCCCCCCTTCGATCGCCTGGATCATTTACCCGCCGCATCCGTATCAATGCGGGACCAATTTCGACCAGACCGCAAACAATTCCCAGATCGCCATCTCCTGGAGTTACAATATTTTCGACGAGTTCTTCACCCTGCCTTCAACCCAAGCATTTTACAGCCTCGCAAAGCATGATACCCTTAAGCCCGGCGACCAGGAGTTCTTCATGAAATACGGGCTGATGGACCAGGACAAGGCATCGCTGTTGTTCACCTACCCGGCAGGCAGCAGGCTCGACCTTTTATGCGATTCACTGAAGGCCGTATACATTGCGAAACTCAAAGGACTCTTCAACTACCGCTCCCTGGCCGCGGAATATGGAATTTCTGCACCCGAGCTGTTCATCATCATCTCGCACGAAATTGCGTACAACATTTTCCAGGAACTTTCAGAACATAAGAAAGACCTCTTCATTCCCATACTCCCTGAAACCAACCCCGGAAGGAACTTCTCCTGGCTATGTTCATTCCGTATGGAAGGAAACTGACAGGGATTTGGACTGCGGATGAGGGAGCGGCGGTAATCCATTCAATTCACGGCATAATCATCTTCCCGAACCAAACCAGCCATAAAAGATAACCCGTTACTCCTCCGGCCAGGCCGGCGATAATAAACGTAAACCTTTGTTTTGCCGGGATGAATTTGAAAACGACGAGCAGCAATACGCAAACGGCAATTGTTGCAGTGATGATCCAGATCGTTCCCACAGGCAGATGAAAATGCCAATCAAGCGCAAATTCATCGCCCAAAAAATGCCTTTTCCCCAGGAGGATATAACTTGCGCTTCCTACTGCAAAATTAGCGGCCTGCCTTAGCCAGAACAGGGAAATGAAAACAAGCAGCCACTGCCGGAAGACCAGTTTTTCAGCCGCAAAGTACCGTCTCCTGAATACGAACATCAGGAGCAACCCTATCGTACCGGTAAGTATGGTTTGGAGCGGCCCTCCCAGGGTAAACCAGATCCCCCGCCGGGAAATCCTCCTGCAGATTTCCATATATTGCTCCTTGCCAGGAAATGGTTGATTTGACTTGATCTGGGCAGGATATTTTTCAAATACAGATTTAAGGTAATCCATCTCGTACGGCCTGTAACTTTGGATACTCGTTGAACTGTAATGGAGCCTTGCCTTGTAACCCAAACAACGTGCAGCAAGGTAATGCCCGCTCTCATGTGACACTGTCCCGATTATTGTAAAAGCAATAAACCCCAGGGCCAGCAGGATAAACAGTCGGAGATCAAATTTGAGAGGGATCATTGTTTTACTTGTGAATAATGGTGAACTTACATCGGTCTCCGGATATCATACACCATCAGCGAATTTCCATGCCTAACGTATAGCCGGCCGTTTTTGATCACAAGATGCGCCCAGTGCTGTGCAGCGCCAAAGGGGACCTTGAATGAACCGGCTTTCACGAAAGCGGTGGGTGTGGGCTGGGCAAGAACAATCTCCCCGTTGTCGCCGTAGCAGTATAACAGGCCTTCGGCAGAAATGACGTTCCCTTTGCCGGCGATCTTTCCGGAATACATATCGGTGCCGGTCTTCCAGTCGGTGCAATACCAGCCTTTGCCTGAGTCATCCGATCCGTAGATCTTGCCGTTCAACACCACGAATCCGCCCATACGGTTACTGATCGAGGGGCTTCTCCAGGTTTCTGTCACGCTGTTCCCGTCATTGCTCAGCTTTATCATGACCCCGCCTTTTCCATATCCCGACATGCAATACACCGAACCATCTATATATTCCGGTGTATTGGCATGCACCGAATAGGTGTTGGGCTGATCAACGCTCCAGAGGAATTTACCGGTTTCGGTATCTATACCAATGACCGAGCTTGCCGTATGGGTTACCAGTATCCTGTGATTATTATGTGTGAAGATGGCAGGGCTGCAGTATGCGCTGGCTTCACCTTTTGCTGCGCATTTCCAGAGTAATTTTCCGGTATTCCTGTCAAGTGCAACTACGCTGGCTTCAGGCCCCCCGGGGGTGCAGAACAGTTTGTTCCCGTCGGCCAGGAGGTTTTCGGTCACTCCCCATTTGATGTTGGGCGCTTTGAATTCTTTAAGCAGGTCAATGGTCCAGATAAGATCCCCGTTATCGGCCTTGCGGCATACCAGTTTTCCGAAACCGCTCATCAGGTAAATTTTCCCTTCGTAAACAAGAGGGGTACTACGTACACCCGGCCAGCTTTCGGTCCATTCTTCTCCATAGGGTATTTTCCAGAGCAGTTTGCCATCAAGGTTCAGTGCAAAAAGATAACCTATTCCATTGAGCTCCCCGTTAACGTATATCCGGTCGTTGGTGACGGCGGCAGAGGAATGCCCTTCGCCCAGTTCATCGAAATGCCAGAGCAGGGCGGGCCCTGCTTCGGGCCAGGTTTTAAGAAGTCCTGTCTCAGGATAAACACCGTCGCGGTTGGGCCCCCTCCATTGCGAATTATCCTGTGAAAATGAAGGTGACACCAGCAAACTCATCAGGCAGAAGAAAAATATGATCTGTTTCATAGGTATAGTTTTCTAAGATTTTTATTAATGTCCAAAATTACAGTTTTTGTAACTGTTCAGCCCACCTTAAGGGGTTATTAACTTTCACTTGTTTGTATAATCTTTTCTGATCTGGTATACTTTTCTGTTTTGTGATATTTCT
>Ga0316219_1000494_pt1 | contig 53734 bp, 40 predicted proteins | sample TBH18003PmetaG_FD_203635 | JGI IMG/M metagenome (GOLD analysis project Ga0316219, IMG submission 203635) | Freshwater microbial communities from Trout Bog Lake, Wisconsin, USA - TBH18003P | ecosystem: Environmental > Aquatic > Freshwater > Lake > Hypolimnion/Profundal zone | place: USA...
TTTCGCTTTTATTATGGCAAGAAGGAGGTATACACAGACGGCTATCCATATCTGCAAATACACGGCATTCCTGCTTGTCCCGTAAAATATTTTAATTCGTAAATTCTGTTTTATCCATTTATAAAATTTATGTAAAGCTTTGCATAACCTTTTTTATGCAAAGTATATCCTTATGCAAAGTCGAAGCAAAGGTCGTATTGTAGATCAGTTGGTTATAAGGCAACTTTACACTACGACTTTGCATAATAATATTAGCGTTGAAGGCTTTTTAGCCAACCAAGCAGATTCTGATTCTTCTCCCATTCACATTCCGTGGCCTTTCCTGGGGCAAGGTTTATGTATGCCTTTTCAAGCGCTTCCCGCTTGTGCTTAGAGTCAGCTCTTGCATATACGTCGGTAGTTTGCGTCGATACGTGACCCAAAAGATCTCTGATATACACAAGGTTTACGCCTGATTGCAACAAATGCATGGCTTTAGAGTGTCGCAAGGAATGACAACAAATGTTTTCGGGGATCAATCCAGGATTTACTTGTCTTGCCATGATGGCACACCTTTTCAGGATGTATGTTACACCCGAACGAGTAAGTTTTTCTTTTCGACTGTTGAAGAAAAGAGGGTGTTTCAGCTTATACTGTTCAAGCAAATGGTTCTCCTCCATGTATCGTTTCAGGATGATCGTTTGTTCTTCCATGAGCGGAACAACCCGGGATTTTCGGCCCTTTCCGAAGATCCTGATCGTATACGGCTGGCTTTCTATTTTCAGCGATTCTGGCGTCAGGTCGATTATTTCCTGTACCCTGGCGCCGGTATCATACATGAGAGCAAGAAGTGCAAGATTTCTGCGACCGTTTACGGTAGTAGTATCAGCCTGCTCCAGCAAAAGTTTTATCCCTTCAGTGGTAAGATAGTTGATGCTTTTCTTTTCGTCCTTCATCGCTTTAATGGACCGTATCTTCTGCCATTCCTGAAGATGGCTTATCTCTTCGTATTGAAGATAAGAGATAAACGAGTGGATGGAGGCCAGCCTGTTGTTGCGCGTGGCGATGCCGCAGTTTCGTCCGTTCTGAACCCAGGAAAGAAAATCAAGTACCCTTTGGCGGGTAAGCTCATCCAAAGTAAGTTGCTCTACTCTGATGTTTTGTAAGTCTTTCATATAACCGATAAACTGTACAAAAGTGTCGCGATAAGCTGCTACTGTATTTGGACTCATATTTCTTTCGAATGGAAGATATTCAGACAGGAACTTACTGAGGTATTTTGCAAAGTCAGTACCTGTGTTCATATGCTGTTTGTTTATATCTTTGGGTACACGAACGCGTTAATGGGTGAACACTGGCTGATCAGTTCGGGATACATTTCCCCGGTAAGCCTGACATATTGCTCGGTAGCAAAGAGTGACTTATGCCCCAGGCAAGCCGATATTACCGGGAGACTACTGTAAAGATCATGGCTGTTATGCGCCATCTGGACCATTGCATGTACGGCAAACGTGTGACGAAGGTCATGAACCCGGGGACCGTGATGATTGCCGATATAAGGAATGCCACATTCGGCCAGAAGTTTACGGAAAGACCAATAGACAGACTGTGGGTTACAATAGGTGCCATCGCTTTTTATAAAGAAGAAACTGTTTGGTGAACAAACACGGCTAATCGGCATTCTATCGCGGTAAGAGATGTATTGTTGCAACACCACGTTGAGATTGTCATTGATAGGAACAATTCTTTCCGAGCCATTCTTAGTCTTACGAATGTGGATGTATCCTTTCTCAAGTTTTACGTCGACATTTTTGATTGAAAGAGCCTCGGAGACTCTCAGCCCGGTACTGTATAAGAGACGAAGTACTACGGGAACACAAAACAAGGCATTGCTCATGTGACGATCATACATTCTCAACTCATCACTCAATTGAAGTAACTGATCTATCTGATCGTGAGTAAAGATGTAAGGGGTAAAGTTGCATTTTGAACTCTTTGATTCAGGCAATCTCGGGATAAAGCAGTTACATCCCTGCCGGGACATATACCGGGACAGCTGATTTAGGATTGAGTATTTGCTGTATATAGTTGCAGGGCTGTCATTGATCCTGGTTTTGTGCCAATCAAGTACAATCTCCCTGGTGAGAGAAGGCTCAGTAATATTGTTCTGAAGGAAGAATTGGTCAAATTCATTGAGAATCCATTTTCCACGAAGATAATTACAACCGGAAGATTCTTTCAGATGGATAAAGTCCCTGATATAAGGAGCAAGTACGCTCTGGTATTCAAATCGCTTATGCATAAAACGCTCCTCCTTTCTGTCTATAAAAATCATCCGGGATGGGAGGTACTGCAAGAGCGCACTTCATCAGGGAGGTAAGGTCTATTCGCAGGTACGTCATGGTCGAGTCGGTTTTGACATGACCTAAAGCCTCAGAGATAACAGGCATCGGTACTTCGTTTTTCAAAAGGCAACTGGCAAGACTGTGACGCAAAGAGTGGGGTCCATGACGACGGCCGTCTGTTTTGACCGAAGATTTTCTTATAACTTCCTGTATTGCCGAACACACGATAGATTTGTTAGCCTGGACATATGGAGCGCGACTGGAGATAAACACATGCTGAGATTCGCTATTAAAACGACCGTATTTTAGATAATCGATAATCGCATTTCCAACATCACTGAGAAGGGGCAAAGAGATCGGATTACCGGTTTTATACTGAACAAACCTGATCTCGTTTTTCTCCCAGTCAATATTGGAGAATTGAAGATGAGCAATGTCTGAAGCACGCAGTCCAAGCCGGCTTGCCAAAAGCAGCATTGCATAATTGCGCTTGCCTGCCCCGCTGCTACGGTCAATGGAGGCTTCAATAGTACCAACTTCGTCGGGGGTAAAGAAAGAGGGCACTTTTTCATTCTTTATCCATTTGTAACTTTTCAGGATAGGTTCGAAGTCAGTTTCAATCAGGTTATTCTCAAACCAGTACCGGAGCAATACACGCAAACAGCTGACGATATTAACTTTGTTATTTTCAGTTGTGGATATAAACTCCAGTATATGGCGTTCACTTATATCCTGTATGGAATAAACCCCGGATCGGTTCAGGTTAAGGAGAAAACCGTTGAGATACAGCTGATAATCCTTAATGGTGACATAGCTTCTGCGCAAAGACTGCAAATGGCCGATAAGTTTTTGCATTTGTGATCCGATCTCGCCAAACAAAGGATGGTTTATCGGGGTGACTGAACGCTTCCTGATATAACCGAGGTTCAGCCAATCATCCAGAACCTGAATGCTTCTTATCTTTTCACGATCAAAGGGCTTGACATTTTCATAGGGGACACAATCTGAAATATACTGTTGCCCCAATGAGGGTGTGTAGGAGGATAAATTCCTTTCCTTCATATAGAGAAGGATTCCGTATTTCCACAAAGACCTGTATCTGTCGATACGGTGTTGGGTGTAACAATTGTTGCTGAAAAACTGAAGACAATCCTGAATCAGTTGATGAATATCTCTTTCCATATGATAAATTTTTAGTCCTGGCAATATCGCCAGGCTAAAATTATTATGTAAAGAGATTATGTGTAGTCGAGTGTTGAAAATATTGATTTCTAGGCTCCTGCTAATCGAAAAGATTGCTTACTTTGCATAAGGATATACTTTGCATAATAAAATTTATGTAAAGCTTTGCATAACCTTTTCCGAGATGCCAAGAACTTCGCAGGACTTGAAGACTGCCAGGCACGGAGTGAGAACAAGTTGCATTTTCATGTAAATGCTTCCCTGACAACCGTATCAATGGCAAAGGCTTTACACTACCTGAATGTTCCGAAGGAAGAAAGGGACTCATTTTCTATGGCCGATGTTAAAGTGATGTATTTCAACCAGTTTATAACAGATTTTATTTTTTCAAAGTTAACTCTCGATAAGAGTTGCGAAAAATACAGGAGCCTCTACGAGGAGTGCCTGAGTATCGGGAGATTAGCTGCATGAATTTTTAACGGAGTATTGATTCATTAATCTTCCGAAATCAGAAAAGTAATATGTTTTTTCTGAAAAAATTTCTGAAAAAATTCGGAATAAAGTTATTTTATTGATGAGTTGGGGAGGTGGTGATCCTTGTCAACGAGGGGGATAGGTAACCAGGATTAAGATACAGGGTGTTAATTGACCTTTTAGAGCCTCAACATTATAAAAATATTTTCCGGTATTATTTGTAGCAATACCTCTTCATCACCTTGTAGGCTTCGGAGATACCGAGCTCGCCGGCGCGGCTGAGGTCTTCACAACCGGACTGGGAGTCGCCTATCATGATCTGAACCAGGCCGCGGTTGAAGAGGGCTTCGGCGAAATTCTTACGAAGGCTGATGGCTTTGGTGAAATCCTCCAGGGCCCGATGGTAATTGCCCATCTTGCAGTAAACAATGCCGCGGTTGTAATAGGCAAAGAAAAAACCCGGGTCTAACCTTATGGCCGATTCAAAATCGCAGACTACTGCGTCGTAAGTATGCTCAATCTCGGTTGTTGTGGTGTATTGCTCTTTGTTTTTGGGCTTGGAGGCGGCTATGGTGATCTGCTGGTCGTAATTATCAAGTTTGTTGATGAGTTGTATCAGGTCGTAACGGGTGATTGCCCTGCAGAAATAGGGTAGGGCGTAAAGAGTGTCGAGCTCTTCGGCAGCTGCATAATCGTTGAAGGCGTCATTGTAACGTTTAAGTCCCGAATAAGCAACGCCTCTCTGCAGGTATGCGTCGGATGTTTCGGCTCCTTTGACTATCCTTTCGTTCTGCACCTCTAACTGTTTATTGCAAAGAGAATCGGTGATGAGGTATATATTGATGGTAAGCGAAAGGATGCCGGTACAATAATGGCCTTTATGATAAGTATCATAAAGCTCTATCACATCATACCCGGCTTTACCCTGGAAAAGCTTGAACATCGGTATGAGCTGTATGTCAACGCTCTGGTTCTGGAACTTGCTGTTGCCGGTGTTCATCTCCTCAAAGTCCCCGCTCAGCTTCACAAGGCTCTGTAAAAAGTCTTTCTTCTTAGTAGTGAGGCTGTCGGCGGGCATATTGTTCTTCTTTGCGAAATCCATGGCGGTTTTATAATCTTTCTGGGCACCGGCCAGGTCCTTCAGCTTGAGCTTGATCTCGTACCTCGCATACCATGCATCTGTATAATCGGGAAGCAGCTCGATGGTCTTGTCCATATCCTCAAGCGCACCTTTCAGGTCGTTTTCCTGCATCTTCATCAGACCCCGGTAATAATAACTTACAATGTTCTTGGGGTTGAGCTTGATCACCTTGTCGAAGTCGGCAATGGCCGATTTCCTGTCGTTCATATCGTTATACAATATGGCGCGGTTGAAATACGCATAGGAGTTGTATGGCGAAAGCCTAATGATCTTAGCCAGGTCGACCAGGGCTGCCTTATTGTCTTTTTTCTTGATCAGGGTGATGGAACGGTCAAAAAGGGCGAAGATATTGTTGCTGTCAAGAGCGACGGCCTTGTTGAAATACACCAGGGCCGAATCGTAATTCGATTTATCGGTCCAGCCTGTCCCAAGCTGAATGTATGCAAACAAATTAGCAGGATTGATCCCAATTGCTTTCTTCAGGTCCTCTACTGCTGCATCAAAACGGTCAATTTCCATTTCCGCGGCGCCTTTGATCACGTAAACGGTCTCGTTTTCACATTTCAGCCTGATCGCGCGGTTGCAATCGTTAAGGCAGGCATAATACTTTTTCAGGAACAACTTGATCCTGGCCAGGGTTAGAAAGATCTCCGAATTGGTGCTGTCTATCTTTGAAGCGGTAGAAAGGTCCTCAATGGCTCCATTGTAATTCTGCATCTGGCTCCGAACCTGGGCACGGCTCACATAGACATCAGGCAGGTAAGGGAACAGGGAGATGGATTTTGAAAAATCCTGTTCGGCGCCAATGTAATCGTCAAGGCTGAACTTGGTGAAACCCCTCAGGTAATAAAATTCGGGAACCTGAGGATCGCTCTGTATGGCAAGGTTGAGGTTCTTGAGGGCTTCCACGAACTGCCCTGCACGGAGCTGTGCCTGGGCATCGCGAACATAGGTGTTCATAGCCTGTGGCCTGGCGCTTATGCCGGTGAACACAAAGGCTATAATCAGCCATATTACAAGGGTAGGGTAGAGTTTCGGCATCTTCAGCTGAGCCCGGGTAAATCCTCAGTTAAAACGTTAAAAACGCCCGGGAACCTTATTTATTGCAGGTGCGAAGATAAGTAAAATTGACAGACGGGTTCGGGGCCAGGGGTGAACTGCAGGGCCAGACTTTATGATAACTTAATCTTTGGCAAGTTTCGAACTCCCGAGGCAGTGGCCTTCACAGAATACCCTCAGTACATACAGCCCTCTGCCCAGGCCGCTGGTGTTGATGGCTGGGTTACCACATTTCCCACTAATTAACGTTCTCCCGCTGATGTCCATAATGATATAATTGATGACTGCGGATGAGGGAGCGCAGGGTTCCAGGTTCACAGTTTCATGGCATGGATTGGGGTACAGCCTGAAGCCTGGTCCTTGCCCGTTCAATGTTTCTATGCCTGAGGATGAATCTCCCCCGATCATGATGCCGTTCCCGAAGGATGTGACCCATGTTTCGTTAAGGTTGAAAGGATTGTAAAAAACCCTCATGGGATGCCTGAACGGATAATTTGTTACCTGGGTGAACGTGGGGCTTGCTGCCGATGCATTGCTGCTGTGCCATAAACCTTCGGTCTCGGTGGTGAAGTACATCTCATTCGGATTGCCGGGTTTCAGAGTGCAGGAATTAACCCTGATGTCGTCGTTGATCCTTGTCCAGCTTTGTCCCTGGTTGGTAGTTTTAAACAAACCTCCTGTCCCCTGTATCCCCGAAGTGCCCCATCCCTGGAAGACGCCGGCATACCATACTTGACCGCTGGCATCGTTGGGATCGACCACCACATCCATGGTCCAGAAACGCATGTTCTGATCCGAGCGATCGTACCAGGTCGATGAGGAACTGCTGTATAAATAGACTCCCGAACTGTCGGTGAAAGCTGAAGAAGTGGTTGGTTTTCGGGCAGAGAAGCTGCAGACGAGGTCGCCGTTGCTAAGTACGTTGATGGCGTTCGGATGCCCGTTACTCCTGGGTGGGGCAGGGAGCTTGCTCCAGGTCGAAGCGGCTCCGGAACTAAGGTTAGAGGTCATCCAGATGCCGCCTGTCGCCTGCTTGTTGTGATGCAGTACGCTGGCGTACATCTTTTCGGGGTTCGAAGGATCCAGGGCTATCCACACCACGGGATGCCCGAAATTATGTAGCATGCTGAAGCTGCTGCCGTTGTCGGTCGAAATATAAACAGCTCCCGTTCCTGCATCGATCTGGGCGTCGTATATCCTGGTGCTCTGGAACATGTCGTGAATGTTCGAAGTACAAGCATAGATCTTGCCATTCGGATGCTTAACAATTCGGTAAACGGTGTTCTGGGTAAGGTTCGGGATGAACTTCCAGCTTTCTCCCTTGTCGGCGCTCATGATGCCGTTTATGTCGGAATACGCGGCCATCATGTTAAGGCTGTCAGTCCACAGAATCTGCCAGCAGGAAGTGTTCTCAAGCCCGATGCCGTGATACTTTTTCCCGGTGGGCGTGGGGTTGTTCATGGGGTTTTCATCGGCATGACTTAGGTATTGCTGGTGCCATGTCAAACCTCCGTCGGTGGTGATATGCGCACAGGAATAATCGCTGAGCATCACCGTATTCGGATCATCCTGTGCAACAGTGAAACCAAACGGGGCCTCAGGAAAACTCCAGCCATGGGCCCCTCCGTATCCTGCCCATCCGGTATAAATATCCTGGTTGTTGGTGGTGAGAAAAACATGGGTCCAGCCCGAGCCATTCACCGATTTCATCACGATAGGAGCTCCTGCCGAGCTTCCCCCGCTCAGGTAAGCGGTCGTAATGTCATCTGCAGACATTCCCACAAAAACCGGAAAATCGCTGCCCAATGTGATGCCGCTGATCTTCGACACCCAGGTGCCTCCTGCATTGTCCATCTGGTAAACTCCTTTCATGGCATTCCAGTAATCGCTCCCGTACTGGTAACCGGCCCAGACTGCGGCGGCTGTTAGACAGAAAAACCGGGTGGTCCCTCCCTGTTTTGCACCTGCAAAAGATAAGATATATTCTGTGGATGGCATGCCGGTAATGCTCATGGTGCTGAAGCTTGCGCCGTTATTCACCGATACCAGCAAGCCGTCGTTGGTGCCTATATAGATATCGGGGCTGTCGAAAAAGATGCCTGCAATATGGTTGCCCGATCCGTTGTCGAGGCAGGTGTGAACCTGGTGAAACGACGCTCCTCCATCCGCAGAGAAATAAATAGTTCCGTAATCGGCTATCATCACAAGGTTTGGATTGTCATAATCAGCAAGTAAGCGTAAGATGCTGCCGTTGGGTTGCGATGGATAAGGGTTCCCGCTGATCACGTTCCAGGTACTACCTCCGTCAGTGCTTTTCATAGGCCTGATGTAATCCATGCCCTGAGTCGAGGTGTAATCTACGCAATACCTTACCTGGGGGTCGCTGGTAAACTGCACACAGGCGTCATGCCCGCCCTGGATCTGAAGAAAATTCAGGGTTTTCCAGGTATACCCCAGGTCGGTCGTTTGAAAGACTTCTCCCATGTCACAGCTCATGTATATCTCGTTGTGATTTGCCGGGTTTATTGAAGGGGAAAAAAGGGCGCCGCCACCTCCTATTCCCCTGCTGCTCCATGCCGCCGGGACCTGGGCATTATTGTTACCGTGAAGGATGAGGCTTAAAATTACAAGGAGGAAGAAATTTTTCATATGCAGCGAGATTGGTTTATTATTAAGAGTTGAATTTCAGCTTTGGGTTGCTTGAATAAATTTTTTTTTTCAGTAAGAGGCAACCACGTAAAATACTCCCTGTCATTATATCGTGAAAGGCTCATGTTCCTTCCGGTTGGGTTCAGTGCCCACGAACTCCCGGGGGGATCAAGAGGCGTAAACCCGCCCATGTGGCGGACAAATAAAAGGCTGTCGCTTTAGCAGGATGACAGCCTTTTTGTTAATATTTCGTATCTTGCTTGCTTATTAAGCATGCTTTTCCTTTTAAATACCTTTCTTATGAAAAAGATACTCACCTCCGTTTTCTTCCTGGCCCTTTTTGTTACAGCTTACTCACAAGCAGACCAGCAAACTCAGAACAAGAGCGATAAGCAGGAGTTCAAAACAGTATTTGGCAATGGCAAACATTGCGCTAAAATTCCTTTGGGCTATTTCCTTGAATTCAATGCGGCATACACCATGTTTGGCTCACATAACGTTTTCCTCCCGGGTTTCAGCGGAGGTTTGATCCTTAACCACTATTGGACCATCGGGCTTAGCGGAAGCCTCCTCGGTAATCCTCATGGCCTGTATTACGACAGCATTTATTACGATACCATTGGAAGGCCAAAGAAAGGGGCTTACCTGCACGGGGGATATGGAGGATTGTTGCTTGAATACACTCTTCTGCCAAATTCCGTAGTCCATGTTTCATTTCCTCTGGTGATCGGGATGGGGTATATGGTCTTCATGAGCCAGAACCACTATGAACATAATAATACCAACTGGACCGAAGATCAGCATAATTACAATGTTGCCGATACATACTGCTTCGTAATAGAACCAGGGGTCCGTGCCGAATTCAACCTCGTGAGGATGTTCAGGCTGGGCATCACCCTGAGCTACCGTTACAGCCCCAACTTCAGCCTGGCAGGCATTTCAAAATACGAACTTAACCAGTTCAACGCTAAACTAAGCCTCAGGTTCGGAAAATTCTAAACCGTAAACCGAGTCACGGTTCACGAGTCACGGTTCACGATTTCTTTAGTAGGTCGCGGATCTCGGTCAGCAATTCCTGTTCCTTTGTAGCCGGAGGGGGAGGAGCAGCTACTGCTTCCTTTTTCTTTGAAAGAGAGTTGAGTCCCTTCACCATCAGGAATACCGAAAATGCCACTATGGTGAAATCAACCAGGGTCTGTAAAAAGTTCCCGATCTTCATCGTCACTGCATCCTTGATGATTTTGCCCGTGGCAGGATCAGTGATGGCGTCTTTCATGGTTATTTTAATATCCGTGAAATTGATGCCGCCCACCAGCAGCCCTATCGGTGGCATGATCACATCACTGACCACCGATGATACGATCTTCCCGAATGCGGCCCCGATGATGATACCTACCGCCAGGTCGATCACATTGCCCTTCATTGCAAAATCCCTGAATTCTTTTATCATGTTCATAGATGTTTTGTTTTTAGTTATTATTATTTTTATTTCGCTTCTCGCTACCTCGCTACTTCGCTAACTGTTTTCGCTACCTCGCTACCTATAATCCTTCCCTCACCTTTCCCCCTTGCACCGCGATTATTACCGATGCAGGCGTCAAACTGCCTGACGTTGCTACCACTTCCATGCTTCCCTGGCCGCGTGGCGCCTGAACGATCAACTGGCATTTCCCGTTGAACAACTGCCTCTGCCAGCTTCCTTCCTTGCATTTGTCGGCTTCATGGCTGCTTGGATCGCCATTGCCAACGCCAATGATCCGGCCTTCGCCTTTCAGCTCAAATTTAATGAGGTTCATGGCATCGGGGACTTCACGGCCTTTTTCATCAAGTACGCTTACATTCACCACGCTCACATCCTCCCCATCGGCATCGATGGTGGCCCGGTCGGGACTCAGGACTATCGTCAGCGGTTCGCCCGTGGTTTCTATCTTCGTCACAAGCTTCTTCCCGCCTTTCACTCCGCGGGCTTCAAGGGTTCCGGGTTTATATGCCACCTTCCACTCCAGGTGGGAGTTCAGGGTCATGGTTTTTGTGCCGAGGCTTTTCCCGTTCAGGAAGAGTTCAACTTTTTCACAGTTCGAATTGCACCATACGCTGATGCTGTCACCCTCATGCCCTTTCCAGTTCCAGTGGGGGTATATATGAAGGACGTCATCCGTAGTCCACCAGCTTTTATAATAAAAATAATTGTTCTTCGGAAACCCGCACATATCCATGATCCCGAAATGGGAATTGATGCATGGCCATTCGTAAGGCGTAGGCTCGCCGCGGTAATCGAAGCCGGTCCACACGAAAGCTCCTAGCAGGAAAGGCCTTGCAGAATAGTACCTCCACCAGGTCTCGGCCAGCGCTCCCCAGCCGGGATAGGTCACATCGTAATCCGGCACATAGCCTTTTACTGTGTCTTTTTTATAGATGCCGCGGGTGCATAGCGTGCTTGCTTCCTCGCTTCCCATGAGGATCTGCTGAGGATGTTCTTTATGGTATTTGTCGATGTCGGCGTTGTTGTTCATGTAATTGAACCCTCTGATCGGCATGAGCTCGTTCACTCCCTTGTATTCGTTGCCGTTGTTCCCGGCATAGGAATACAGCCTGGTGGGATCGAGCTGTTTTAGCCTTGCAATAAGCGATTTCGCAATGTTGTGGCCTGTCTCGTTGTTCTGCACAACCCATTCCTCGTTGCCGATCGACCAGAGAAAAACGCTGGGATGGTTGCGGTCCCTTTTGACGAGGGTCTCGAACTGTCCCATGTATTCGGGCGAGCTTCCCATCAGCCTGGTCTCGTCAAAAACCAGCATCCCCAAACGGTCACAGGCTTCGAGCAGTTCGCGGGTGGGCGGATTATGGCTGGTACGGTATGCATTGCAGCCCATTTCTTTGAGTTTCTCAATTCGGTAGTACTGCAACCTGTCGGGCAATGCGGAACCTACCCCGGCATGGTCCTGGTGGCAGCATACACCATAAATCTCAACCCTTTTCCCGTTCAGGAAAAGGCCTTTGTCCACATCGAATTCCAGGGTGCGTATGCCGAATTGCGTGGAAATGCTGTCGGTGACAGTTCCATAGACTTTTACCAGCGAAACCAGGGTATAAAGGTTTGGTGTTTCAATAGACCAGAGCATGGGGTTCTTCACGGTAATGCCAGTAGATTCAGTGACTTTTTGAGAGGGTTGGGCCGTAAGTCCTTTGTTCAGGGACGATGCCACCATCTTGCCGTCCGGGCCAAGCACCATGCTCTCCAGTTCAAAACCGGCTTCTTTTTCGCCCTGGTTGATCACTTCGGTCTGGACCATGACAATGGCATCGGACCCCCTTACTTCGGCATGAACGAACACCCCGTAGGCAGGGATATGAAGCGGATCGTATTTCTCCATCCAAACATGCCTGTAAATTCCTGCGCCTTCATAGAACCAGCCTTCGTATTGCGAAGCATCGGCCCTCACCACCAGTACATTCTTTTTCCCGAACCAGATGTAATCGGTCACGTCGAACCCGAATTCGGAATACCCGCTCATATTGCCGCCCATATAATGTCCGTTGAGCCATACCTTACAGTCGCGGAATACTCCGTCGAACCTTATCCTGATGCGTTTGCCCCGGTCTGTTTCGGGCAGGCTGAACGACTTGCGGTACCAGCCGATGGTGTTTTCGGGATATTCTCTCCCGGCGGGTTTGTAGCCATGACTCAGCACATTGGGATTTTTGCTTTTCACGAAATCCTGCTCAACCATCCAGTCATGCGGGAGGTCGAGCTGCCTCCAGCCCGAATCGTCAAACCCCGGGGCAACAGCACCGTAGGCTTCGCCGGCCTTGGCAAAGAGAGCTTCTGCCCCGTAACCAAAATCTTTGTCGGCGGATGAGGAACTGCCAAGGCTGAACTTCCACCCGCGGTCCATAAGGAGGTTGACACGCGGGCTGCTTCCATAAGAATGGATGGCTGCGACACAAAGGATAATGCAAAACAGGCTTGGCAATTTTTTCATTTTGGGGTAAGATTTATACAACTCAAAAGTAACAAAAAATCCGGAGCGGCCCGGATGCTGTTTCTCATGAGCCATTTACTTAAATTAAACCATGGTTCACGCCTTTTACTAATTTTGCATTACAGCTTAACCGTGAACCGTTAATCGTGAACCGATACGAGTCACGGTTTACGATTAACGGAAAAGATGAGAAGCAAACTCTGGAACAGGAATTTCACGTTGCTTACAGCCTCCAATTTCCTGATGTGCTCGGCTTATTATTCTCTTATCTCGACTCTCCCCTTGTATGTTTCGGATGTGCTTCATTCACCTCATTCGGTCGTTGGGCTGGTGCTTTCGGCTTATGCAATCGCAGCTATACTGGTAAGACCGTTTACAGGCTTCGGCCTTGACTACTTTGGCCGTAAGACCATATTTATCGCCTCCCTCCTCGTGTACGCTCTGATCTTCAACGCCTATATGTTCGCTTCCACCGTAATGATCATACTCTTCCTCAGGTTTGCGCATGGCCTCACCTGGGGACTTACCACTACGGCGAATACAACTATTGCCGGGGATATCATACCGGGCGAGAAGAGAGGGGAGGGATTCGGTTTGTTTGGAGTCTCAACAACGGTCGGAATGGCCCTGGGGCCTCCTTTGGGGACATTCATCCTTCAGCACTGGGGTTACAATGCGATGTTCGTTGCAGGTTCATTCGTAAGCATCCTAAGCATGTTGCTGGCCGGCATGATGAGATACCCGGCTTATACCCCGCTTCCTGAGAACAAACAGTTCAAATGGAAAAATCTTTTCGAAGCCAGTACCGTGATCCCTTCGGCAAATCTTCTCATCATCGGCCTGGCATACGGCGGGCTCATCTCCTTCATAGCCTTGTACGGCAAGGAGATCGGGATTAAAAATCCTTCAGGATTTTTCCTTGTTTATGCACTCGGGATAATCACCTCCAGGTTCTCGGTAGGCAAAGCTTTGGACAGGAATGGCCCTCGCCTGGTGATCATCTCCTGCCTCACCCTCATCATCATAGGATACCCCTTGCTGGCGCTTGTGCGCAATCCCTGGGGATATTACACCGCTGCGGTGATCCTCGGGCTTGGCAACGGTGTGGTCTGGCCTACATTCCAGGCAATGGTCAATAACATCGTCCCTCCCAACCGCAGGGGAGCCGCCAACTCCACCATCTTCATCGCAATGGATCTCGGCATGGGTCTCGGTATGTTAATCGCCGGCATGCTTTCGCAGAAATACAGCATATCCCTGGCCTTCCTCTGCTGCGCAGGCTATGCCGCCACCGGCCTTGTCCTGTTCCGCCTCTTCACCCTGAAGCACTACCTGAAAAGGAGGGTAATGGTGCTGCTCAACCAAAGTAGCGAGGTAGCGAGGTAGCGAAAACAAATAGCGAAATAGCGAAATAGCGAAATTTTCATCATTATTTTATTCCCCGGCCAGCGGAATTTCTCCGGTTCGCGCTGACGAAAATCAGCTGAAAATCTGCGGTCTTCGCCTAAAATTCCTATACCGCCCTGCTTCGCAGGTCTTAACGAGTAGGAATTTTTACGGCTCAGACCTTGATTTTTTTAACGCAGATTTTCTAATGCGCTCACATGGAAAATTCTGCTGGCCGTAGTTCATTTTGTATCCCTAAATTTTTAATTTCGCTACTTCGCTACCTCACTTCTCGCTACCTCACTTTTTACAAGGCGTTCACATGGAAAATTCCCCTGGCCGTAGTTTGTTTAAATTCTTAATTTCGCTACCTCACTTCTCGCTACCTCGCTACCTAAAAATAAACAGTATGAAACACCTCCTCCTTTTCCTGGCAACGGTTTTACTCAATGTCCCAATGTCTGCATCCTCCCAGCAGCACACCTTCAAGATCGGCCAGGGGGAATTCCTGCTCGATGGAAAACCCTTCCAGCTCATCAGCGGAGAGATGCATTTCGCACGCATACCCCGCGAATGCTGGCGCGACCGCCTGCATATGGCCAAAGCCATGGGGCTGAATACAGTTGCGACTTATGTGTTCTGGAACTACCATGAAACTGAAAAGGGGAAATACAATTTCAAAGAAAACGCCGACATTGCCGAGTTCTGCCGCCTCGCACAGCAGGAAGGATTGTGGGTGATCATCAGGCCGAGCCCCTATGCCTGTGCTGAATGGGAATTCGGAGGCTATCCCTGGTGGTTGCTGAGGGAGAAAGACCTTAAAGTAAGAAGCCAGGATCCCCGTTTCATGGAGATGAGTAAAAAATATTTTGCAGCTTTGGCGAAGCAGGTCGTTCCTATGCAGATCACCCATGGCGGACCTGTAATCATGCTCCAGATCGAAAATGAATATGGTTCCTATGACAAGGATAAGGTCTATCTCGGTAAATACAGGGATATCTACAGGGAAGCAGGAATTGATGTCGATCTTTACACCTGCGACGGGCCCTCCCAGATGCCTGCGGGTTATCTCCCCGGGGTTCTGCCTGCAGTAAACGGCCTCGACAACGTTAAAGAGGTTAAAGAGCTCATCAACAAATACAATGATGGTCACGGCCCGTATTTCATTGCCGAATGGTACCCCGCCTGGTTTGATTCCTGGGGTCAGAAACATCATAAGGTTCCTTACCAGGAATTCATACAGACTTATGATTCGGTGCTTGCAGCAGGACTTTCGATAAATATTTACATGGCTCACGGGGGAACCACCCGCTGGTTCTGGAACGGGGCCAATATGGGTAAGAAAGATCCGTACTCACCACAGACTTCCAGCTATGATTATGATGCGCCTATTGATGAAGCCGGCAATGCAACTCCGAAATTCATGGCTATGAGGGAAGTCATTATGAAACATCTTCCAAAGGATATTACACTGCCGGCTGTGCCCCAGAAGAAGAAAACAATCACCGTCCCGGAAATAAAACTTACTTCGTCTTCACCTTTGTTTGACAAGCTCCCGTCGCCAATCGCCGTTTCAAGGCCGTTGAGCTTCGAGGATTTCGGCCAGGGTTACGGGTTTATTCTTTACCGTACTTCGGTGAAAGGCCCGCTTAAAGGGCTTCTGAAGATAAACGGACTCAGGGACTATGCCCTGGTTTATCTCGAAGGGAAAAACATCGCTGTCCTGGACCGCCGCCTTAAACAGGATTCTCTCGAACTCAGCATCCCCGAAGGAGGTGCAAAGCTGGAGATCTTTGTTGAGAACAACGGCAGGATAAATTATGGTTATTATCTTAATGACAATAAACAGGGGATAACGGGGACTGTCACTCTTGACGATAAAGAGATCAAGGGCTGGAAGATGTATGGTTTCCCGATGAAAGATGCTGATGAAGTAAAATTCTCGTCTGCCAAAGCCCAGTCCGGGCCGGTTTACCGCAGGGGTTCATTCACACTTAGCGATACCGGGGATACTTATCTCGACCTCAGCGAATGGGGTAAGGGGCATGTATGGATCAACGGCCACAGCATCGGGAAATACTGGAGTATAGGGCCCCAGCAAACATTATACGTACCTGCCCAATGGCTAAAAAAAGGGCAGAATGAAATCATTATATTTGAACAACTGAAGCCAGAACAGGAAAGTATACGCTTTCTGGATCATCCAATTCTCGATGAGCTGGAAAAATAAAAAGCGAAAAGCGAAATAATTTCGCTTCTCGCTATTTTTTTATTTCGCTTCTCGCTACCTCGCTATCTCGCTACCTCTTTATTTCGCTTTTATTATCTCCTTCCGCCTCCGCCTCCGTGGCTGCCACCACCTCCTGAATTGCGCTGGAAGCTGCCTGCGTTCTGGTTCAGCTGCTGTGAGCGTTCACGATTCTGGCTTTGCCTGTCCATCGAAGGCTGGTCAAACCCCCCGTTGCCACCTCCCGAAGGGCGGCCCGCCGGCTGCTGTGTTGGCTGTGGAGCAGGCCTGGCTGAAGGCTGCTGGCTGGGTTGACCTGCCGGCCTGGTCGAAGGCTGCTGGCTGGGTTGTCCTGCCGGCCTGGCTGAAGGCTGCTGGCTGGGTTGTCCTGCCGGCCTGGTCGAAGGCTGCTGGCTGGGTTGTCCTGCCGGCCTGGTTGAAGGCTGCTGGCTGGGTTGTCCTGAAGGCTGGCCTGATGGTCTGCCGGAACCCCCATTCACATCCTGCCAGTTCTTCCCGTCGTTCTTCTGCCAGTTACTGTTCTGGTCTTTACGGTAAACATTCCCGTCTTTATCGGTGTAAACATTGTTCTTCGTATTGGGAGCAGTGCCGGCACGGGTTGTATTGCCCTGGCCTGACGGCTGGGTCGTTGGCTTGCTCCTGTCGTTTTGCTGCACCTGTCCAGGCCTGGTCGACGGCTGTGTCGTTGCGGTCCCTCTCCCGGCAGGAACGGTTCCCGGCCTGCTGTTCTGCCCCGATCCCGGCCTTGCCCCGGGCTGGTTGTTATATACGTTGTTACGGTTGTAGTTGTAATGGTTCACATTGACATTCACATAGGTATTGCTTCTGTATACCGGTGGGCGTGGTCCATAGTAATGATTGTAAGGTGGGCAGAAAGGAGGATGGTACATCGGTGGTCCCCACCATCCGATAGGACGGGGGCCGTAAAAACCGACAGCCATAAAACCCACCGACATACCCCAGCCAAAGCCCCACCCTGTCCAGGGATTGTAAGCCATTGCAAAACCATAGGTCATCGGCATGGGATAATAATACGGGCCATACCAGGGATTGTAATAAAACCCTGTTCCGTAAACGACGGTCGGTCCGTAAACATAGCATCCCGTATAGCCCGGAAGGTATCCGACGTAAACCACATCCGGAGTCGATTCATAAATATAAACGTACTTCACGTTATATACAGGATCATCGGGAGGGATATTCTGTATTTCGGCAGGGATCTCGGTAGCAACAGCCCAGGGTCCTGTAGGAGTGTTGCCAACAAACCAGATAGCGTTTTCACAAACATAATACGTCCTGTCCGACATGATCACTGTGCTGGAAGTGTTTGCAGCCCTGTATAAAAGCGTTCCCTTGATCTGGACGAACTTCGGATCCCCATTATAAGTCACATTGCAGGTTGCCGTCTTACGGTCAACTGCAGCTGTCTGGGGGATCTGGGCATCGAGAACAGCTTCCTTGGCGGCATCAGTGCCGGCTACGGAAGCAAGAACCTGGTCCTTGTCTGATCCCTCGGGGATATTGGCGAAATCTGCCGGCAGTTTGTCTGATGGGACGAAAGTCCAGGGTCCTGCCATCGCAGCTGCAGTGTACCAGCGTCCCGAAACAAGGATGTAATACATCTGCTTGTCGATATACATGAAAACATTGTTCTCGCTATTGTTCATATATAATAACTGAGTACCCTGGATGGGTGCAAAATCAGGTTCCCCGTTGCTTTGGACGAGTTCTGCCGGGGCTGTCCTCACCATGATCTGTGGAGGCGCGGCTGGAGCAGTTTTATCTTTTGATTTGTCGATCTTTTCATTGCTGGCTGCCGACTGCTGACTGCCGACTGCCGACTGCCCGTTGTCGTCTGCCGACTGCTGACTGCTGACTGCTTTTGCTTCTAACTCCTCCTGCAGCTTCCTGATATCCTTTGGCGGTTCTTTTATATTCGCCCATTGCCCCCTGACCACGTCATTTGTCTTATACCATAAAGAACTTCCGTAGAGGTAATATTCCTTGGTTGAAGGTTCCTGAACAACAAAATACGGTGTGTTGATGGCTTGGAGGATCTTTGACCCGGGAACGGGCTGGAACTTGGGATCTCCGTCAAAGATCACCAGCACGGTAGGTGTTTTGGTGAAGATGATCTCAGGAGGGGCATTATTAAGAGCCGACTCCTCTTTCATCACGGCTTTCGCATCCTTCAGTGTTGCGTTCAGCTCATCCATGGTCATGTCGAGGCTCCATTTCGGGATCTCGGTCTCAAGTGTATTCTTGAATTTGTCGATCTTCGTGGGATCGGTCTTGTCGGGATTCGGGAAGCGTACATTAAGTATCTTCACCCCGCTCATGCTGACATCCCTGCTGGTGCGGTCCACGGCAATATTGGTCTGGAACCATATAGCCCCGAAAGTCGGGGTCTGGCCGGTCTTTGTATAGGAAACCGCGGCTCTCCCGTAAAGCTTGATCCCTATAAGTGAATCAAGTTGTGGCTGGTAAACAAGGATTTTCCCGTTCGTCGTTGCAATCTGTTTTGGCCAGTTCGAAGGTGTTTCAGTTTTCGTCTGCGCCATCATCATGATGCTTAAGCTCAAGCCCAGGATGAAAATACTCATTCGTTTCATATAAGATGATTTTAGTCGTATACTCCGATATATCTTGATATAACAAGCCTCTGTATTTCTGAGGTGCCTTCTCCTATCTGAAGAAGCCTCTGGTCGCGGTAGAACCTTTCAACATCGTAGTCTCTCATCAGCCCGTACCCTCCGAAGATTTGAACGGCTTCATCTGCGACTTCCTTTGCTATTTCCGAACAATACAGCTTTGCCATAGCGGCTTCTTTTGCAAATGGTTGGTGATTTGACTTCAGCCATGCTCCTTTGTACAGCAAATTACGTGCCAGCTCTATTTTTGTTGCCATGTCGGCAAGCTTGAAAGCTATCACCTGGAAATGACCTATGGGCTTTCCGAATTGCTTGCGTTCTTTTGCGTATTTAAGAGCCATCTCGAAAGCTCCCTGTGCACAACCGAGCCCCATCGCGCCAATGGCAAGGCGCCCGCTGTCGAGGGTGTTCAGCATGATCTTTGATCCTTCACCCCGTTTACCGAGGAGGTTAGTGGCAGGCACCCTGCAATCATCAAAAAACAGCTGGGCGGTATCCGAAGCCCTCCACATCATCTTGCCATGCATGGGAACCCGCCTGAACCCGGGGGTATCTGCATCCACCAGAATAGTTGAAAACTCCTTTTGCCCGTTCTGCTCACCGCTGACCACCTGCACTGTTGCTCCTTTATTGATAGACGATGCGCCGTTGGTAATGAAGATCTTTGAGCCGTTGATAATCCATTGGTCTCCTTCAAGCCTTCCTGTCGTTTTGGTCGCCCTTGAATCGCTTCCTGCGTCAGGTTCGGTAAGCCCGAAAGCCCACAAAGAATCCCCCGTGGAAAGCATGGGGAGGTATTTCTGCTTCTGTTCACCGCTGCCGTAATTGAGGATGGGTCCCATCCCAAGCGAGATATGGGCTGCGAGTGTTGCTGCATGAGAGCCGTCAACCCTAGCCAGTTCTTCAACGGCTATCACATACGAAAGGGTGTCCATGTCAAGTCCTCCGTACTCCTGGGGAGTGCGTATTCCGAAAAAGCCAAGTTCTCCCATGCGTTTTGTCAGGGGGATTGAAAATTCTCCTTTCTCATCGAGTTCCCTTGCCTGGGGCTTGATCTCGCGCTCGGCAAAATCCCGCACGGTCTTGCGGATATTGTGGTGTTCTTCTGTTAATAACATGATGATATCTGGTTTTTGGTTAATTAATTATGATTTCAAAAAAAATACTTTTTTGCAAGGATTTCAGCCTGTAACAGCGCTTCATTGCTGATCCTGGCCTCCACTCCTTTTTGGCTGCAGAAATTGAGCAGGTCCCTGGTGTTCAGGTTTCCAAGCATGGTGTTATCGGCGAACGGACAGCCTCCCAGCCCTTCAACCACACAGTCGAAACGCCTGATGCCTTCATTGTAAGCTGCATCCAGCAGCTCAAACCAGTTGCTTCCGGCAGTATGCAAATGCAGACCGAATTCCACGCAGGGAAGATCATGCGTCAGCATTGAAAATACCTGTGAAACGGTTTCTTTGTCAATGAGAACGGAGACATTGGATAAAGGAATGGTCCGGACTCCCATTTTCTGCAGGCTGTCTGCAGCGGCTAATAAAGTCTCGGGCAGCCATTTTTCACCGTAAGGGTTGCCGAAAGCCATCGAAATGTAAACGACAGGAGTCTTGTTGGTTTTGCTGCATACGTTCAACAGGTAGTCTACGTTTGCAAGGGATTCATTATAGGTCGTGTTCATATTCCGTTTCAGGAAAGCGGGGGAGAATGAATGGGGATATGAGATAAAGTCTATCTCCTCCCGTTCGGCAACAAGTTCAACTCCTTTTTTATTCACAACCAGCATCATCAGCTTTGACTTATTTGACCTGAGGTCAAGACTGTCAAGGACCTCCATACTGTCGGCCATCTGGAGAATGGCCTTTGCCGAGACACTACTCCCGATCTCCACGGTATCAAAGCCTGCCTTCAGGATGGCATTGACATATTCCGCTTTCTGAGCCGTAGGTATTATCCTCTCAAGCCCCTGCATCCCTTCACGTGGTGATTCTATTAGTTTCATTCTTTCTTAAAGTCTATGTTCAGACAAAGTAGCGAGGTAGCGAGAAGCGAAATAGCGAAAAGCGAAATAAATTCATCATTCAAAATTCGAGTATTCGAGTATTCGAGTATTCATTACCCTCTTCCCGTCAGGTTCTTCGGTATCCTCCCGTTCTTAATGGCTTCCGACCGCAACCTCCTGCCGACAATACGTTCTACCATGCTGCCGATCTCGAGCACCTTATCCACATCCAGCCCGGTATCAATCCCCATCTCATCCATCATCACCACCATATCCTCAGTGGATACAAGACCTGTGATGTTGGCGTCTTTATAGTAATAGCTCCCTGTTCCGCTAACAGGCACCCCGCTTACGAAGTTGGCAGGCTGCCCGCCAATCCCTCCCATGGTTGATTCGAAATTCACCATCCCTGCCTGCAGAGCGGCCAGTACATTGGCCAGGCCCCATCCCCGGGTAGTGTGAAAATGAACGATCTGCTTTTCGGGTCGGGGAATGGCTTCCAGCAGCATGGAGTAATATTTATAAACCCTGTCGGGCGAAGCGCTTCCGTCATGATCGGCATGCTCCACATCGCTGGCGCCTATGTCAAACCAGCGTTTTGCAAACTCTATGGCCTTGCTCATCTCGGTAGGCCCTTCAATGGGACAGCCCCAGATCGTGCTCACCGTTCCATTTACTTTAAGCCCTGCGTCTTTAGCCAGGGGGATCCACTTTTCGGCCATCTTCCAGTAATCAGCCAGGCTCAGCCCGGAATTCTTCTGGTGGTGCGACTCGCTGGTCGATACCATCAGAAGTATACGGTTCGGCCCCCAGCCTTCCTTTTTCGCCTGTATGGCTCTCTCTATAGCTTTTTCACGTATAGTGATAGCCGTGATCGAAACCGAATCAATAAGATGTGCAACTTTTTTACTACTGCGGATGGACTTGAGCAGTACATCCGCATCCTTGAACTGCGGCATGCCCTGTGGGTTCCCGAGGTTGGTAAGTTCAATATGCTTGTACCCGGCCAGGATGAGCTGTTCTGCAACCCAAAGTTTGGCTTCGGTCGGGATAAAGATCTCCTCGTGCTGGAACCCGTCCCTTACGGTAATATCTCCCAAGGTTACTTTCTTCGGATAATTCATGGTTGTATTGTTTATTGTTTTATTCTATTCCTTCTTACTTCGTACTTCGTTCTTCGTACTTAGTACTTTGTACTTCGTACTTCGTACTTCGTCCTTCCCCTATTTCTTCTCCAGGTCCACCAGCACCGTACTTGTCTCGACCATCTGACCCGGCTTCACATTTACTTTTTGTACAATCCCGTTCACCGGGGCAGTGATAAGATTCTCCATCTTCATGGCTTCTATGATAAGCAGCACCTGTCCTTTTTTAACTTCTTCACCCGGCTTCACATTGATTTTAGTCACCTTACCGGGCATAGGCGAAGTGATATGCCCACCTTCATTGCCTGCGCTGTCAAAAGATGCCTCCGAAACGGTCTCGGTAAGCAGGTCTTCTCTCTGCATGGCAAACAGGAAACCTCCGGTGCTTACATATCCAAGGTTTTCCTTGTCTTCCGAAACATACAAAACATGATCATGCCCGTCAATCGTGCAGGCCATGCGGTTTTCATGCCAGCTGTCGATGCTGCAATGGTATGCAGCGCCCGATATCCCGAAGTCAAAAATGTTTTTCCCGCTCCTGCTGATCCTCACGGTTAGCTCCTGGCTGTCGGCTTTCAGCCTGATTCTGATAAGGTCCCGCCAGTAACCGATCTGCTGCCAAACACTGGGCGCCTGGCATCCTGTAACCAGCGAATTCGACAGGCTGGCCATGAGGTATCCGAGCACGGGAACATGCAATGGGAATTTTTCCTTTTCTGCTTCTATCCCGCTTACAATGCTTTGCAGGTGCTCGTCGCAGAACCTGGTAGAGATCCTGTTGGCTACAAAAGCTTCACTATGAAGCAAGGCTGCAAGGAAGGGAATATTTGTTTTAATACCGTGGATGATGTAATCGCGTAATGCCCCGGCCATCACCCGCGTGGCTTCCTCCCGGTCTTCTCCCCATACAACCAGCTTGCATATCATAGGGTCGAAAGCGCTTTTGATACTGCTGCCGGCCGTGATCCCTGTATCAAGCCTGATCCTGTCGACTGAGGGTTCCTTGTAAAGGCTCATGTTCCCCGGCGACGGCTGGAAATTATTCGAGGGATCCTCTGCATAGATCCTGCATTCAATTGCATGCCCTCTCTGTTTGACATCTTCCTGTTTTATCCTCAGGGAATTTCCTGAAGCAATGAGGATCTGCTCCTCAACAATGTCAACCCCCGTCACCATCTCGGTCACCGGGTGCTCCACCTGTATTCGTGTATTCATCTCAAGGAAATAGAAATTCTGGTGTTTGTCAACCAGGAACTCTATGGTACCCGCGCTGCTATATGCAGCTTCTTTGCCTATCCTCACTGCAGCCTCGCCCATTTTAAGCCTTACCTCCGGGCTAAGAGTGGGGGAGGGGCTTTCTTCTATGATTTTCTGGTAACGTCTCTGTATCGAACATTCCCTTTCAAAAAGATGGATCACATTCCCGGCTTCGTCTCCCAGAATCTGTACTTCGATATGCCTGGGTTCTTCAATATATTTTTCTATGTAAACCGTTTCATCCCCGAAATAGGCTTTTGCCTGTCGTGAAGTGCTTTCAATGGCTTCTTCAAGTTCCGAAACTTCATGCACAATTTTCATGCCTTTACCACCGCCCCCGGCTGCTGCTTTAAGCAATACGGGGAAGCCGATTTTAGGCGCAGCTGAGATAAGCTCTTTTGCGCTGCCTGTAACGCCTTCGGTCATCGGGATCCCGATCTTTTTGGCGAAATTTCTGGCCTCAATTTTATTGCCCATCAGCTTCATTGCCTTTGCATCCGGACCTATGAAAATGATGCCTGCATCCTTGCATGCTTTCACGAACACCGGATTTTCGGCAAGAAAGCCGTAGCCGGGATGTATCGCATCGGCTTTGGCTTTCTTTGCAATGCCGATGATCTTTGAAATGTTGAGGTAAGTCTCGCTGAGCTCAGAATGGCCTATGCAAAATGCTTCGTCGGCCTGCTTCACATGTAGAGAATCATGGTCGATCTCCGAATACACTGCGACGGTTCGTATCCCCATCTTTTTCGCCGTCCGCATGATCCTGCACGCGATCTCCCCGCGATTCGCAATCAGTATTTTGTGTATTTGTTTCATTCAATGTTCATATTCGTAATTCAAAATTCGAGTATTCGAGTATTCGATTATTCATTCTTTCACCCACCCCGGCTTCCTCTTCTCCAAAAACGCATTCATCCCCTCCTGTCCTTCTTCCGAGGCCCTTATCTCGGCTATCATTGTGGCAGTAAATTCAATGGCTTCATGCAGGCTGAGGGTGTTGCAGACTTTGTCGATCAGCGTTTTGCAATGGCTCACAGCTGCCGGACCGCTGCTCCTGAGCTGAGCAATAATGGCTTCCACTGCGGCATCCACTTCGGCTGCAGGCAGGGAGCGGTTCACAAGGCCGTAACGTTCGGCTTCCTTGCCCGATATCCTTCTTCCCGTAAGCATCAGCTCGCGCGCTCCGTATTCTCCAATCCTCTTGATAACGTATGGTGAAATGCATGCAGGGACTATCCCTATCTTCACTTCCGAAAGCGAGAATACCGCATCATCACTGCAATACGCCATGTCGCAGGCTGAGACCAGTCCGTTCGCGCCTCCCAGTACCGAACCATGGGCCACGGCAATAGTAGGCTTGGGGCAGGTGTAGATAGTATAAAAACATTCGGCCAGGTACAGGCTTTCGCTGTAATTTTTTTCAAAACTGTTTTTAGCAACATCCTTCATCCAGTTCAGATCCACACCTGCGCAGAAGCTTTTACCATTACCGCGCATCACAACACAGCAAACCTCATCCGCAGTCCTTACCATAGTGTAAATATCATTAAGTTCCTGCAGCATGGTCTCGTTAAAGGCATTATGCTTGTCGGGCCGGTTCAGGCGTATGGTCAGCACCCTGTTATCAATGCCGGTCTCAATGGTTTGATACGTTTTCATAAAGGTGGATTACATTCTGAACACCCCGTACTCGGTGTTCTCATATTTTTTATTCTGAGAAACTGCAATGGCCATGGCCAACATCCTGCGGGTGTCAACAGGGTCAATGATCCCGTCGTCCCAAAGCCTTGCAGTGCTGTAATATGCCGAGCCTTCGTGCTCGTACTTCTGCAGTATGGTCTTCAGCATTTTTTCCCTTTCGTCTGCGGATAAGGACTTCCCCTGTGCCTTGAGCTGGTCTTCTTTAACCGTTATCAGTACATTGGCTGCCTGTTCTCCCCCCATGACGGATATCTTCGAATTAGGGTACATCCACAGGAACCTGGGTTCATAGGCTCTTCCTGCCATTGCGTAATTCCCGGCCCCGAAGGATCCCCCGAAAATAACGGTGAATTTGGGTACGTTGGCATTGGCCACTGCATGCACGAACTTGGCGCCGTCACGGGCAATACCTGCTCTTTCGTACTGCTTCCCTACGATGAAACCAGTGATGTTCTGCATAAAAAGTATGGGTACGTTCCTCGAAGTGCAGAGCTCCACGAAATGGGCTCCCTTCAATGCGGTCTCCCCGAAGAGCACGCCGTTATTGGCTATGATGCCAAGGGGGTATCCCATGATATGTGCGAAACCCGTGACAATGGTGGGAGCATACCTGTCCTTGAATTCATGGAACAGGCTGCCGTCGACTATCCTTGCAATGATCTCCCTGGAATCTACCGCTTTTTTAAGGTCGAGTGGTAAAATACCATACAGATCGCTGGCGGGATAAAAAGGTTCCTGAACCTCCTGCAACTGAAGTTCCTGGTATTCCTGCCGGCTGATGGATTCGAAAATATTCCTGCAGATCTGTATGGCGTGAACGTCGTTCATTGCGAGGTGGTCTGCAACTCCTGAAATGCTGGTGTGAACATCCGCGCCCCCGAGATCCTCGGCGCTGACTTCCTCTCCCGTGGCTGCCTTAACCAAAGGAGGTCCTCCAATAAAAATAGTTCCCTGCTTCCTTACGATGATGGTCTCATCACTCATCGCAGGTACGTAAGCGCCTCCTGCGGTGCAGGATCCCATGACCACCGCGATCTGGGGGATCTTCTTTGCCGAAAGCCTGGCCTGGTTGAAAAAGAACCTTCCGAAATCATATTTGTCGGGAAAAACCTGGGCCTGCTCGGGAAGAAACACGCCTCCCGAATCTACCAGGTAAACACAGGGAAGCCTGTTTTCCATGGCTATCTCCTGGGCTCTCACATGTTTCTTGATGCTTTCCTTTACATACGTGCCGCCTTTAACCGTGGCATCATTAGCTACAATCATGGTTTCTTTGCCATGGATCACCCCTATGCCTGTAATGATGCCTGCCGAAGGGAATTCGTTATTGTAAAGATCATAAGCAGCCAGGGCCGACAGTTCCATAAAAGGTGTGTTGCGGTCGACCAGCAGGTCTATCCTTTCCCGGGCGAGCAGTTTGCCTCTCTCCTTATGCTTTTTAACTGCCTGTTCCGAACCGCCTTCCCTCACTTTTTCAAGGACCTGACGGTATGCGTTCAATACTTTCAGGTATTCTTCCTTGTTCCTTGCAAATTCAGGTGAAGAGGTATCTATCTTGCTTTCAATACGAAACATAAAAATCACTTTATCCGGCAACTAATTTAGAAACAATTTTAATAGAAAGAAATTTTCATGCATCAAAATCATCTAATTTTGCAGGCCCGATGAACGAATTTGTGATAAATACTTCTTCCGGACTGCATTGGGAAAACCTTGTGGCCGATCCCAGGGTGGCTGAAAACAAAGCCCTCCTTGAAAAGGCTGTTGAATACATCCACCAGGATGCGCTGAGGTCAGCATTCCCGGGCCTCATTGGGGCAGCGCTTGAAATTTCATACATCCTCCTCTGCGAAATGGAACAGGATACCGAGACCATGGTTGCAGTCATTCTTAAAGATATCCTTGACAAGGGAACGCTCACGCTTCAGCAGGTCAGGTCCGAATACAACACCGCAGTCGAAGGGCTTCTTTCAGGCCTTCAGAAAATAGACCGTTTCGATACCCGCAAGACCCATGCCAACGTCGAGAATTTTATCAAGCTCCTGCTTACCAGCTCCGATGATATACGGGTGATCCTCATCCGCATAGCTCAAAAATTGTATGCTCTCAGGCATATCGAAGAATTTCCGCCTGAAAAACAGGCCGATATACTCTCAGAGGCCAATATGCTTTACCTGCCGATAACACACCGCATAGGGCTGTACCGCTTAAAGACCGAATTCGAGGATCGCATCATGCGGTATGCCCGTCCCGATATTCACAGTTTTATCGAGCAAAAGCTGGCTGAGACGCATGCCGACCGTGACAGGTTCACCCGCGAATTCATCCACCCGATAGAAGAAACATTAAAAGAACATGGCTTCAATTGCGAGATACGCAGAAGGACAAAAGCCATCCCTTCGATCCACCGCAAGATGCAGGCCCAGAAGGTTGAATTCGAAAAGGTTTACGACCTCTTTGCCATCCGGATCATCCTCAATGAGGTCGTTGAAAGCGAGAAAGCTGATTGCTGGAAGATATACTCCCTAGTCACCGATATTTACACCCCTAACCCCCGACGCCTCCGCGACTGGATATCTTTCCCGAAATCGACGGGCTACGAGTCGCTGCACTCCACGGTAATCGGGCCAGAAGGACGCTGGGTGGAGGTGCAGATACGTACCAGGCGAATGGATGAGGTTGCCGAAAAAGGGGTTGCGGCTCACTGGAAATACAAAGACGGAAGTAAGCATGAAGAGAGTACGGACCTTTTCACTGAGATCAGGGAGATGCTCGAAACCCCTGTGAACAACCAGGGATTGACTACAAACAAGGAGAAAAGGGCCCTGTATTCCGACGAGATCTTCATCTTCACCCCCAAGGGTGACCTCAAGCGTTTGAAGAACGGTTACACGGTGCTTGATTTTGCTTTCGAGGTGCACACCAATATAGGCCATACCTGCACGGGAGCGATTGTGAACGGCAGAATAGTGCCACTGAAATATGTTCTGCTTAACGGGGATACGGTAAAAATACTGACTTCCAAGAACCAGAAGCCGAACTCGGGATGGCTCGAATTCGTGCGCAGCCCCAGGAATATAGCACGGGTTAAACATGCTCTTAAGATGGAGCAGTATAAAGATGCCGACCAGGGGAAGGAGATCATCAAGAATAAGGTGCTACAGCTTGAAATGGAGTTCACCGACCTGGTGATACAGAGGCTGGTCGATGCTTTCGAATGCGAAAATTACCTTGAACTTTACCAGAAATTCGGCGAGGGCAAACTGGATCCACTGAAGATCAAGAAGATGCTGGCTGAATCCAAGGCGATTCCTTCGGCGCCCCTTGCCTCAAGTGAAGAACATTTTCCAGAGACCATCTCCAAGATGCTTACGGGCGAAAAGGAATTCCTGATCATCGATAACAGGCATGAATCCTTTCACTACCAGTTTGCAAAATGCTGCAATCCTGCCCCTGGAAGCAAGATATTTGCATTTGTGAGCGTTTACCAGGGGGTGAAGGTGCATCGTACCGACTGCCCCAACTCACGCCAGCTGATCATGCGCTATCCTTACCGCATACTTGAAGCCCGCTGGAAAGAAGGGCTTCCGAAAACTGAAACCAGGCCTGCTCCCCCGGTAAAAAAGCCGGAAGCAAAACGAAAAAAGTAGATGAAGCAGGATAAAGTCATAGAGGTCGTCAACGTATATAAATCCTTCAAAGCCGTTCATGCTGTCAGGGGGATCAGCCTTGAGATCCTCAACGGTCAGTTCATCGCTCTGCTGGGACCCAACGGTGCCGGCAAGACAACCCTGGTCGAGATATTAGAAGGGATACAGAAACCCGACAGCGGGGAGATACTGATCGCGGGAAAGCACTGGAAGGGAAATGAGAAAGAACTTCAGAACATCATTGGTCTTTCACTGCAGGAAACAAGGTTTATCGACAAGCTGAAGGTGTTTGAGACACTAAAGCTATTCGGGAGTTTTTTCTCGCTTGGCCCCGATCGTTGCCGTGAGGTGATGACCCTGGTCGGGCTTGATGAAAAAAAGGATGCATACGTGGTCAATCTTTCTGGAGGGCAGAGGCAGAGGCTGGCTCTAGGAGTGGCGCTTCTGAACAAGCCCAGGATATTACTGCTCGATGAACCAACCACAGGCCTCGACCCCCAGGCCCGCCGGGAGGTGTGGATGATATTGAAGAGGCTCAAGGACGAGTCGTACACCTCGCTGATCCTGACTACGCATTACATGGAGGAAGCCGAGCAGCTTTGCGATTACATCGTGATCATGGACCACGGGACTATACTGAAAGAAGGGACGCTTCAGGACCTGCTAGGAAAGTCATCAGCCGGGATGGAGAAAAAAGAAGTATATACAGGCCCCCCGAGGAACCTGGATGAATTGTTTATTGAACTGACGGGAAGACATCTGAATGAATGAAATAGCGAGGTAGCGAAGTAGCGAGGTAGCGAAATTAAATTTTCGCTATTTCGCTATTTCGCCATTTCGCTTTTTGTAGATAAAATGGTAAAACGAATCACAAACTCCCAGCTTTATCACCTGATCCTTGCTAACGCAAGAGAACTCGGGCGTGAGCCGGCCGTGCTTTTCTGGGGCATGGTTTTTCCAATCCTGATGTCGCTGGGACTGGGAGTGGCGTTTACAAAAAAGAAGGATGTAACGGTAACTATTGCTGTCATTGGCCGTAACCACCTGGTGCATGCTCCCGGCGACAGCGCTTCGGTGATACAGTACTTTTTGCAGAAGAATGCTGCTGCTGTGAAAGTGGCTAAGGACGGATCTTTTTCGAGGGAGCTTAAAGTGCCTGATGATAAACTTGGAGGGACAACTTACGTTTTCAGTGACCTCAGCTGGAAACAGGCGATGGTAATGCTTAAACGGGGGAACCTTAATCTGGTGATGGATGAGGTTAAGGGCCGGGTCATTTACAAATTTGACCCCATGAATCCCGATGCCCAGTTAACATACCTGAAGCTTTCAAAGATGATGAAAGACCCGGAGCTGATCATCAGGCCTTCCGAATCGGAGGTCCAGCCTCTGGATGTGACCGGAACACGGTATATAGATTTCCTTGTCCCCGGCCTGATCTGCATGGGGGTCATGATGTCGTGCATGTGGGGAGTATGCTATGACATTATTGAAAAGCGCTCGAAGAAACTGCTTCGCAGGATGGTTGCCACTCCAATGAAGCGATCCAACTTCCTTGTGGCCCTGATCACCGTGAGGATTTCCATGAATTTCGTTGAATCAGGGCTGCTGTTGCTTTTTTCATGGCTGGTGTTCGGCATCACTATCCAGGGCAGCGTACTAGCCCTTCTTCTCTTCTTTGTTTCGGGGAACATAGCTTTTGCGGGTATTGCAGTATTCCTTGCGTCGCATACCGCCAAGACCGAGATCGGCAACGGCCTTATCAACCTGGTGAGCATGCCGATGATGGTGCTTTCGGGTATCTTCTTTTCATACCATAATTTCCCGGCCTGGAGTATCCCGGTAATTCAGAAATTTCCCCTCACTATGATGGCCGACGGGGTACGCAGCATATTCATAGAAGGCGCCGGTTTCAGCGAGATCCTCCTCCCTTCGGCTATCATGCTGGCTATAGGCCTGGTGTTTTTCACTGCCGGGCTTAAGATATTCAAATGGCATTGACGCGATTTTTAGCCTCCGGACTTGCTTTTTGCCTGGAAATTTCGTAAATTGGGGTCAAATCACAGGTTTATGGACAACCTTTTACTTAAATATATGGGAGAGGGTCTGACAAGGGAATATGTGCGTGATCCCATGAAAATAAACCCTATTGTCACCATCAGCCGGGAGTTCGGTTGTCCCTCAAAACTGATCGCCCAGATGCTGACCGATACTATTAATAAAAAACCAGGGGAAGCTTCGCATCCCAAGTGGAAATTCATAAACAAGGAAGTCCTTGAATCTGCTGCAAAGGAACTTCAGCTGAGCCCGGCCGATGTAAAATACCTTCTCAACGCCGGTGAAAAAGGATTGATTGAGGATTTCCTGGTCTCGTTTTCACCTGCCTATATAAGCAATCTTAAAGTTAAACATACCCTGATCAAGGTGGTCACGACCATAGCCCAGGCCGGCCATGTGGTGCTGGTTGGCAGGGGAGGGGCGGCCATATTACAGGGCAGGCCCGGCACCCTGCATGTGAGGCTGCAGGCGCCCCTGAAGTGGAGGCTGGAGGCCATCATCAGCTCAATGAATGTCAATGCTGAAGAAGCAAACAAGATCATCGAGACCACCGATAAAAAGCGCGCTGCCTTATACGAGCTCATCATGGGTAAAAAACTTGACCCCTGCCTTTTCGATGTTGAATATAACTGTTCAACTCTCTCGAAGCAGCAGATCGTGCAGGGGATCCTGGCGATCATGGAAGCCCGCGAAATGCTGTAACGCTCAACAATCTGTCCGATAATTCGTAATTCGTAAATCTTTTTGTACTTTTGCACCCTTAATTTCAGTTCGGGATGTAGCGCAGTTGGCTAGCGCACCACGTTCGGGACGTGGGGGTCGGAAGTTCGAGTCTTCTCATCCCGACTAAAACCCCGGTCAATAGCCGGGGTTGCTTTTATAAGCCACTTTAGCTCAGTTGGTAGAGCAGCTGATTCGTAATTAGCAGGTCGAGGGTTCAAGTCCCTTGAGTGGCTCACTCAAAATCAGTCATTTACATCATTTTTTGTAAGTGGCTTTTTTTGTAGGTTGCAACCAAAGTAACAACTTTCAGTCAAGATAATGACTCTTCAAAACTGCTAAATTGGATAAAACGGATCATATAACTAGAAAAAGCTTCCTTTGACCAGCCTCATTTTGATATTCTGGTAAGATAAGGAAAACGTAGGCAAATTCAAAATTGCACGGAGAGGCCGGCTCGATTGACCATCCTGTGTCAGTTTACATTGATTACCATAGATATCTGAAAATAATACAATTAATTGGTTTGCCTCGATCGGCCTGTCATGGTCGAGACCATCGGCTTGTCAAATCAGACTGCTTTTTATAATCCGCAAGTAGCAAGCCACGAATTCTGCAAATGCAGATAAACGAATCTGGAAGAAATAAAAAGCCGTGGTCTGTTGTTCTGACCACGGCTTTCATACAATTGGTAATAGTCAAACGGATTAACAATTCTCAAAACGGAACTTTACACAAAATTGCTGGTTATAGAAATGCAGCACGTCTTTTGCAATTACATCCGTGAGTTGATCCTTTATATAATCTTCAATTCGCTTGGAAGATGCAATGACCTTGTCAACCTTGATAATACCTTCATCGGTCAGCGTGAAGGTCACGATGATTTCGCCACGATCTTCCTTGCTGAGTGTGAAGTCAGGATACTTGACTGCTTCCACAATGATTGTATTGAGTTTTTGCTTTTCTTTCGATTGAAACACTGAGGTGGAATGATCCTTTGCAAAAAGGTTCTGCATTCCCAGAACGCTGATAAACAACAGAGTTAAAAGGGAAAAATATATGGTTGTCTTTTTCATAGATTGTTTTCTTTTTTATTAATTTAATTTGGACTAAATCCATACAAAGGTATAGCAATAATTTCAAATGTCAAGTATTTTAACATTTAGTTGCGATTACAATGATTTTAAACCTGCCCTAACAAAAGGCGGGAATGTCCTTGGCTACATAATGTTCACGTGGTATACGTCGCTCCTGTTCCGCTTAATATTCTTGATCTCGAATCCATTTGGCTCCTGAATATCCTCATAGAGGGTAAAGACCTCGCAGGTCTTGGGCAGCGGCGAAAAGATCAGGGTGAACCGTGACGTGGTTCCCGCTTCTAACAGCATCCACGTCGGGGAGACGGTGATGCCGAAGGCGTGGAGCATCCGGCTTCTTTCTCCTGAATGCTGGTCAATGAGCAAGGTTGAGTTCCAGATTCGGAAGCCAATCTCATCTACTGCAGTATAGGTGCAGTGAACGACCACCATTGACTCTTCCTGTATCTGGGAGAGCAGTTCAGCCTTCAGATTTTCATTGAGCCTGACATCTGGGGTTTGCCGTGGGGGCAATGACTTGCTCTTCGGTTTTGGCGTTATCTTGTGGAATAACTGGGAACATAAAGCAAATTTAAGGAATTTGCATTGCTTTGTTCGTTGCTCCCCAATCCCCCCTCCTCGGTTTATATCTTGAACCAAACGATTAATCTATTTTACTCCATCAATCCGCATTAATGTTGTTTCATTAAACAAACATATAAAGCCCATATCGATTTTTCCTCATTGCCAATGGCGTTGCTGTCTGACGCGTCAGCCTCACCTATGGAGTTCTTTTAGCCCTCATTACATCAATTTTGCAGCTGGTTCTTAACACAGAGTAAAAAAGCAGCTCAGCACTATGGAAATGTGTGAATGATGTAATTCTTTCACATAATTCTGTAATTGTTTTGGGGATCAGGGGGTGTAACTTTATCGCATAATGTAAGGTTCTTCGTAACGATACTTACCTAAAAATTTCATCTGTCATTAAATTAATTTGTTACAGGGTAAAGGAATGTCAATGTGAAATGTGAATACATCTGATGGCTCAAGCCTGTCGGGGGTTGTTTTACATTTCATAATTATGCATCAAGTATATGAGCCGATCAGGCATTTTTGTATAAAAAGAAAATATTATGAAAGCCTTAAATAAAACCAAGGAAGACCTCCTAAAAGAATTAAGGGAGTATAGGTTGGTACACGATGCATTAAAAACATCATATGAAAAGGACATCGCCCACCATAAGGAGGTGGAAGAGAAGTTGACCATTTCCGAAACCAACTATCGCCGTCTTTTTGAAACAGCGAAAGATGGAATTATTTTACTCGATGCAAAAACTGGAATGATTACGGAGTTAATCCATTTTTGGTTGAACTTTTGGGTTACACAAAGGAAGAATTAATTAATAAAGCAATATGGGAAATTGGATTTTTTAAAGATATTGCCTCTAATTACGATAAATTTATAGAATTACAGCAGAAGGGTTATGTCCGTTATGAAGATTTGCCGCTTGAATCGATTGAGGGGCGAAAGATTCGTGTCGAGTTCGTCAGCAATGTTTATCCAGTCAATCATCATAATGTAATCCAATGCAACATACGGGATATTACAGAACGAGAGTTGGCAAATGAGTCTCTTCGGGCGAGCGAAGAAAAATATCGCACTTTGATAGAGAATATGGGTGAAGGTATTGGGTTTATAAATGAAGAAGAAATATTTGTTTTTTCCAATCCAGCAGGGGAAGAAATTTTTGGGGTTGGCGAAGGAGAATTAGCGGGATTATGTTTAAATGACTTTCTGCTTGTAGAGAATATTGAAATAATTAAGAACGAAACTCAAAAGCGTAGAAAAGGGGAAGGCAGTGTTTATGAAATCGAAATAGTTTTAAAAGACGGAAGGAGAAAAAATTTTCTTGTGACTGCGACTCCGAGTTTCGATGATAGGAAATTCATTGGGACTTTTGGGATATTCCGTGACATCACTGACCGCAAGCAATTTGAAAAGGATTTAATCTTTGCTAAGGAGCACGCTGAAGAAAGTGACCGCTTGAAATCCTCGTTCCTCGCCAATATGAGCCACGAAATCCGAACACCTATGAATGGCATTCTGGGGTTTGCCGAACTGCTTAAAGAACCACACTTAACAGGTGATGAGCAGCAACAATACATCAGCATCATCGAGAAAAGCGGCAAGCGGATGCTCAACATCATTAACGATATTGTCAGCATCTCAAAAATAGAATCGGGACAGATGGAAGTTTCAATATCTGAAACCAATGTCAACGAGCAAATCGAATATATTAATAATTTCTTCAAGCCTGAAGCTGAAAGGAACGGATTACTGCTTTCAATCACTAATACTCTACAGTCAAAAGAAGCCATCATAAAAACAGACCGCGAGAAGCTCTATGCTATTCTCACCAACCTCGTTGGCAATGCCCTTAAATTCACCCACACAGGCTATATCGAATTAGGAGTTGTGAAAAAAGGCGGCTACCTTGAATTTTTTGTGAAAGATACAGGTGAGGGCATACGTCAGGAAGTGAAGGATATTATTTTTGAACGGTTCAGGCAAGATATTGATTTAAAGAGTCGATTTAATGAAGGTACAGGCTTGGGGTTATCCATCTCGAAGGCTTATGTTGAAATGCTGGGCGGGAAAATCTGGGTAGAAAGCGAGATTGGTAAAGGGTCAACCTTTTATTTCACCATTCCTTGTAACGCAGAATCAGAGGCTAAGGCGGTCAGGATATTTGTTCCTTCGGGAATTGGAGCAAATAGCCAGATTAAAAACCTGAAAATATTAGTCGTCGAAGATGACGAATCCTCAGGAATCCTCATTACAGCGGTATTAAAAAAATACGTGAACCAACTTTTAACCGCAAGAACGGGAGTTGAAGCCGTGCAAGCCTGCCGCAACAATCCCGACATTGATCTGGTTCTGATGGATATCAGAATGCCTGATATGGATGGTTATGAAGCCACTCGCCAGATACGGCAATTTAACAAAGACGTGGTCATTATTGCACAAACAGCCTATGGGCTTGCAGGTGACAGGGAGAATGCAATTGAGGCAGGATGTAATGATTATATTTCAAAACCTATCAGAATTGATGTGCTCAAGGGGTTAATACCAAAGCATTTCAATAAGTAACTAAGGAATAATAGCCTATCCGCCATGATTTCATCTGGACTATGCATTGCCTTCAATCTTCCCTGCAATGCGCTTCAAACGGTTCGTATGCGGCTTATTTAGCACCCTTTGGGTCACTTCTTCATGCCAAGTAGTATTGAGGAGGCTGGTCATTGGCGAAGGATTATTTCACCGACCCCCATCCTCCTTTCATCGGGCTATACCCCATTCCAGTCGAATATCGCTGTTCCACCCTTCCAATCCGACATACCTTTGCTTCATCAAAAGTAAACAACAAGCCAAATGAAAGCAACAACCATCATAATCGCAGCAGCCCTGACCCTCTCGGTGAATGTACTTTTCGCAAGCAATGATAACGCATCAGCACCCTTGGCAAAGGCGATAGCCACACTGACATTGCTTGCTCCGACCGTTCCGATGGAAGCCACCTTCGAAGATGCCGTTGATATGACAGATTTTGCTTCTCTGGCACCGGTCACGCCGACCGAAGCTTCAATTGATGAAATGAACTATGAAATGGTATCAGCCCTGAATCTTGCCCCCATTGTTCCTCTTTCAGCTGAGGTTGAAGAATCTGATGATTTTAGTTCCCTTGCACCGATTGTGCCCGCTGAAGCCGACTTTGAATAAACCCAATATATCTTCCCCCAACTCCGCGAAGCTGCTCCAAAAGGGCGGCTTCTTTTGTTTCACCGCTAAGCGCACAAGAAAATCAATAATGATTGATTGTTCGTTTCTTGGATGTCCGTTCTTTTTACTATAAATTTACTGGGCGAAAGTGAGAATTATATGAATTCGAAAATCAAAACTAAGGAAGAGCTCGTAAAAGAGTCGCAGGAATTGAGGCAGGAACTTAGAACATTACAAGCGTCAAATGAAAAAGACCTTGTTGAACATAGGGAGGCTGAGAAAAATCTTCGGTTAAGTGAGGAATTGTATCGTGGTTTATTTGACAATATGCTCAATGGATTTGCATATTGCAAGATGATTTATAATCAGGAGCAGCCACAGGATTTTATTTTTCTAAATGTTAATCTTGCATTTGAGATACAGACTGGTTTAAAAAATGTGATAGGGAAAAAAGCATCTGAAGTCATTCCAGACATTCAGAAAACAGATTTTCCACTGATCCAATTATATGGAAGGGTTGCTTTGACAGGCATTCCTGAAAATTTTGAGATGTTTGTGAAAGCCCTGAATATGTGGTTTGCTGTTTCAGTATACAGCACTGAAAAAGAATATTTCGCAGCTATATTTGACGTGATCACGAAACGCAAGCAGGCTGTGATGGAACTTCGAGAAAGTGAAGAGAAATTCAAAGCATTATTTGAAAATGCAAAAGACGGTATCATTCTTTTAACCGATAAAGGTTCACTTGTTGCAGTGAATGACGCTTTCGCCAGAATTCACGGGTACACAGTCGATGAAATGGTAAAAATGAACCTCAATGACCTTAATACTTCTGAATCCAGTCGACTTTCGCCTGTACGGATGCAAAAGATAATGGAGGGAGAATCAATGACGTTCGAGGTTGAACATTTTTGCAAAAACGGTCAAACGATTCCTATTGAAGTATCGGCAAGCCTTGTCACGATTGGTGGCAGGAAGTACCTGTTGGGCTTTAATCGCGATATCATCGCGCGTAAGAAGGCGGAAAATTCATTGTACGAGAGTGAATCACGCTTCCGGACCCTTATTGAACAATCGCCGATTGCCATAATCATTTCTCGCGTTGGGATTGGTTTATATGCAAATCAAAAATGCCTGCAACTTTTTGGATTACAAAAGATTGAACAATTTATTGGAATACCCATATTTAGTATTCTTGCTCCACAGTTCCAAGAAGACAGTAAGAAACGTATCCATCTTCGATCTCTTGGGCTCCCAGTGCCTGAAGAATTCGAATCTGTTGGCCAACGAATTGATGGCTCACAATTCCCGCTTCAGGTGACGGTCAAAGAGGTTAAGTTATCAGACGGCAATGCAAATATTGCATTCATTTCTGATATCACTGAACGTAAACAGGTAATGGAAGAACTAATCTTAGCCAAACAACAAGCCGAGGAAAGCAACCGCCTGAAATCCACATTTCTTGCGAATATGAGCCACGAAATCCGTACACCAATGAATGGCATTCTGGGGTTTGCTGAATTGTTAAAAGAACCACAATTAACGGGCATGGAGCAACAAAAATACATCAGTATCATCGAGATAAGTGGAAAGCGAATGCTCAACATCATCAACGATATTGTAAGCATCTCGAAAATTGAATCGGGGCAGATGGAAATTTCAATAAATGAAACCAACATTAATGAGCAAATCGAGTTTATATATAACTTCTTCAAACCTGAATATGAAAAAAAAGGATTGCAGCTGTTGGTCAAAAACATACCGCCATCCAAAGTAAATCTCATTAAAACAGACAGTGAAAAACTCTATGCCATCTTGACCAACCTCGTTGGCAATGCACTGAAATATACTAACCACGGTTTCATTGAGTTTGGCGTGGAGAAAAAAGGCGATTTCCTTGAATTTTTTGTGAAAGACACAGGCAAGGGGATACCTGAAAATCAGAGAGAAATCATTTTTGAACGGTTCAGGCAAGGCAATGATTTAATCACTAAACCTTATGAAGGAACGGGCTTGGGATTATCAATTTCAAAAGCTTATGTGGAAATGCTTGGGGGTAAAATTTGGGTGGCAAGTGAATTGGGGAGGGGGTCAACATTTTATTTCACAATTCCATATAACGTTGATGCGGAATCGAAATCCACGATTGCAAAAGGTACTGCCAACACAGAAGCAGACCATCAAGTTAAAAACCTGAAAATTCTGATTGCCGAAGACGATGAATCGTCGGTCTTATTTCTATCCAGGTCACTTAAAGCATATTGCAATGAAATTTTAACCGCAGGAACCGGAGTTGAAGCTGTTAAAGCCTGCCGTAATCGCCCTGACCTTGATCTGGTTCTGATGGATGTGAGGATGTCGGATATGGATGGATATACTGCAACCCGCCAAATACGGCAATTCAATAAGGATATAATTATCATTGCACAATCAGCTTATGTGATGGCGGGCGACAGAGAGAAGGCAATTAAAGCTGGATGCACGGATTACATTTCAAAACCTATTAGAATTGATGTTCTCAAGGAATTAATAAGGAAGCATTTCAATAATAAGTGAAGAATAAATTGACAATTTGAACTTCGATATATAATCTTTGGGTTTATAACCCTTCTGTGTTTGCTACTTGAAATTGTAATTATTATGAATGACCAAGAAAAAACCAAGGAAGAACTTTCAAAAGAGTTAAAGAAGCTCCAAAAGGAATACACTGCGTTAAAGGAATCGTTTGAAAAATATAGTACTGAACACAAGTGGGTGGAAGATGCGCTGCGGACAAGCGAGGAAAACTTTCGTTCCATATTTGAAGACAATTCGGCTGCAATGGCTCTTATTGAACCCGATACGACGGTATCAATGGTCAATGAAGAATATTGTAGGCTGAGTGGTTATACCAGGCAAGAAGCTATTGGGATGAGCTGGACTCAACTAATACCACCCCAAGACCTTGAACGCCTGAAAGAATATAATCGCAACAGACTGATAAACCCAAAGGATTCCCCTGACAAATATGAATTTACTTTTTATCAGAAGAATGGAAACATAAAGCAAACACTGGTGTCAATCACGATGTTAAGCAATCGAAGAGTAATAACATCATTTGTTGATATCACCGCACACAAACAAGCGGAGGCTGCGCTAAGAGAAAGCGAAGAGAAGTATTCCAACGCTTTCCAGACAGCCCCGTATGCCATCGCGATTACAAGTGCAAAAGATGGGAAACTCATCGAAATTAACGATGCCTTTACATCGATAACGGGTTTCACCCAAGAAGATATAACCTCCGATTCAACGGTTAGCCTTAACATTTGGGTAGATATAGAAGACCGAAAGGGGATGGTAACCGCTCTTACAGAAGGCAGTGAAGTGAAATGCAGGGAGTTTCAGTTTAGAAAAAAAAATGGCGAAATCATTTCGGGTTTGTTCTCCGCCCAAATCATTCATATCAATGACAAACGATTTATTCTATCGAGCACCCAAGACATCACTGAGAGTAAGCGGGCGGAAGAGGCACTTTTTCAGGAACGGTATCTATTGTCTACCCTAATGGATAACATTCCAGACCATATCTACTTTAAAGACCGCAAAAGTTGTTTTTTGAGAAATAGCAGGGCTCACGTCCTTTCCTTTGGGCTAAGCGATCCTAAACATTTGGTGGGCAAATCAGACTTTGACTTTTTCGAAAAAGAAATTGCCCGGAGGCAATATAATGATGAACAGGAAATCATTCGCACGGGGCAACCCATAAATAAAGAAGAATTCACCGTGAGGAACGACGGCAGCACAAATTGGTATTCTTCAACCAAAATGCCTCTGCGGGATACAGATGGAACTATTGTGGGCACATTCGGCATATCAAGAGATGTCACCGACCGCAAGCTGGCAGAGGAAGAACTTAATCTTAAGAACGAACAGCTTAATAAAGCAAATGCTGAAAAAGACAAATTCTTTTCCATCATTGCCCACGACCTACGCAGCCCTTTCTATTTCACGCTACCGAACAGAATGGATGAAGTGACAAAGCTAGAGAAGGCTGAATTGAGTTAGCCATCCGATATATTCAAATTTTCGAATATAAAGCCCCTTTGCAGCGGTTATACATTGCTACAATCAATTGCCTTCAATCATTACAGAAATGCGCTTAAAACGGATCAAATAGGGCTTATTTGGAATCCCCTTTTTCTTTTCGCAATGAATTCCTATGAATTTTCACCAACACCAAATTCGAACGTGGAGGTTGCTTTGTTACGATTTTATTAATTTCTTCAGGTTTAATTCCCAGCAGCTTTCATTGGAGCTCCCGTCAATTAATGGAATATCAAGCACATAACATAAATGTTAAAAAATGTTAAAAAATAGTTGGCTAAAAATTAGGAATGTAGGTATTACTTGGTCTACCTTTGCATCGTTGTTAAAAAATAAACAAATGAAAAAACTTGCATTAATTTTAGTCATCGGTGCCGTAGCTTTCCTTTCCTCGTGTGGAATGAGCTCAAAAGAAAAAGCAGAAAAAAGAATTGCCGACTCTATCAGAGTAGCCGATTCTATTGCAATGGTTCAAGCTGAACACCAGAGAGTAGCCGATTCTATTGCTAAAGTTCAGGCAGCTCAGAAAAAAGTAGCTGATTCGATTGCCCATCAGGATTCAATCAAGAAACACCTGATCAAGCCTGCAAAAAAAGCCAAAGCAGCTAAACCAGCTCCCACCAAGAAAGCCCCCAAAAAGTAATTGTTTTGTTACGTTTTGAAAGAAGAGTTCAGGTGACTGGGCTCTTTTTTTGTGCGTCAAAAGCATCCCCAATGATCACAGATTCGTTTAACCAAGAAAATGGAATTCTGATAACCTTCCAGTCAGGCAGGGTCACGATAAATGATTTTATCAGTTGGGGGAATGCACTAACGCCCGAACGGTTCCCAGTTAAAAAGCTGAAAATGCTCATCACTGCAATCCAAACCGGTTACACTTTTCGGGATCAACATTTACCAATACTTGACAAAATTGTTTTTGATTTATGCAGCCGATTTGAAACTGTTAAAGCTGCCCGCGTACATTCCACGTTTTTTAAGCCCGACATTTCTGAACTGGAGCGCAAAAGAAAATTTCCTTCTAACATTACTACCCGCATCTTTAATGACCAGACAAACGCCATCGAGTGGCTACTGGAGGCTTGATCAACCTCAGATTCAGACAAGTCATCCATTTCACCAATTCCCGGCAATAGTTCCTCGTAACCCTGATTCGGGGGCAAGCCAAACACTCCGAGAATCTCGCCCAGCAGTTCAATTGCTTCTGTCGATGGTGAATTGTCTTCGGTTCGCCTGAGCTGGTGGTGAAGGTCAATGATTTTTTGATGCATTGGGTGCAATTATATAATAAGGTATAAAATTAATTAAAAGCCTGGTATTTATTCAATTACATCAAATCCATTTCATAAATCAAAGCTTTGTCAGGTGTTTCAACTTTGGCAACTTCGGAAATTTTGAAGCCAGCAAAGTGCTTGGCAGCAGATACGGAAACCTCTTTCGGCAAATCGGATACTTTTATTTCAGTTTCCGTTTCGAGCCATTTGCCAATTGCATCGAAATTGGCAGACATTTCAACTCCTTTGTCTTTAAGGTTGATTTCATAGTCCTTCTTTTCCATTTCGTACTTAACATCCGTGGCGGCAGGAAATTTTTTTACAAAGGCTTCTTTCACTGAGGCAGGAACTTTATCAGGTGTAATCTTCTGTGAATATCCCACGATACATAACAGTAAACTTACCGCAAGCATTAACACTATTCGGTTCATAATTTGTATATGTTTTGTGTTTAAGAAAGTTATTGGATGACAATGTCAGGCAACATTCAACCATCTTGGCTACTGGGGTAAGCCTAACATGGATGGTACTTTTGTCTGTTTCACCAAAACAGCTATAGCACTGGTTAGAATGGTTCCAACTAATAGGTACGTTGAAAGGAATATGGAAATGATGCTGTTCACAAAATCAAAGGTAGGGTTGTTTGTTTGACAAAAGGGGGGAATACATAAGGAATAACGTATCCACAGAATATCACTTATTTTTCCGTCCTTAATGCTGCGGTCGCTTACCCCTGCTCGTGACGGGTATGCTTGCCGTTTTCCGAATTTCCACCTTGCCCGCGTGTATCTGGTTCATAAATATACGATCAGACCATTGCAAACGGGTCTTTTCTTCGTATATTTAACGGTCTTATATGTAATGGTGTCGTAAGAAGCCTAAATGGCTATTTAGCCAATTAAACCGATGGTACTATGAAAAAGCTATTCTATATATTATACCTTCTGATTACCATCGTTTTACCATCGTTGCCTGCGCTCAGCAAGTCTTGGCTCAATCTTCTCCCTTGAACTATGCTTGGAAGTATGTTGGAGATGCTGGAATTTCAGCAGGAGAGGCTGATTATACAAGTCTTGCGTTCAACCCCAGTGATGGTGAACCCTATATTTCATACTGTGATGGGAACCATAATTGGCGATTAACAATATTAAGATTTGATGGTACTAAGTGGGTTAATGTTGGCAATGCTGGTTTCTCTGGTACTAATGCATATTACCCAAGTCTTGCTTTTAGTTCCGCTGGGGTACCTTATGTTGCTTATTCAAAAGGGCCTAACACATTAAGAGCAACCGTGATGAAATTTGACGGAACCAACTGGGTTTATGTAGGAAATGCAAGTTTCTCGGCAGGTGAGGCTGATTACACAAGTCTTGCATTCAACCATCAGCGGTCAAGAACTCATCATTCGAAAGATCACCCAGCCCAAAACAACTCTGGATATATCCAGCCTGCCGCAAGGCATTTACGTGGTGAAGCTAACCAGCAATAAGAGTGTGGCAACTGCAAAACTCAACAAGCAATAGGATTCCTGCCGATTATTATTTGTCCAAACTGCCTCCTGTGTGGGAATATGCCACCTCTGCTGACAAAGATCTTGGGACTCTGGAGTATTACCATCTTACCGCCGGGCATAGACGAGATGCAGTGAATGGGACCCTCAGCCAAAGAATAAAAAAAGAAGGGCAGCCTTTTGAGCAGCCCTTCTCTGTCGATTCTGGGGATAGATATGATGAGCTAAACAATGTCATCGAAAGTTGCTTCGGAAGGTGATACAGGGGCAAGGGAATCTCCGCCGATGACTGTATCGGTGTCCTGAAAGTCTGCTTCACCCGGTAGGTTCGGTGTCAGGTAAGGCAGGAGTGTGTTAAGATTATCTGCATCTGAATCGTTAAAATCAGCTTCGGCAGGGGTGACCGGTGCCAGCAATGCCGACACTGAAGGTGAAGAACTGCTCAGTGTAACGAGATCGTTATCGCTGAAATCTGCTTCCACCGGTAGTACAGGAGCGAGTTCCCTGAGCTCAGCTGCATTGAAATCAGCAACTGAAGGTGCAGTCAGGGCTTCGTATGTAGGATAAGGGAGAAGTTCCGAATAAATGGTCTGTGCGGAAGAACCGTTTGCAAAAAGTAAACCTGACTGTAATCCGAGAACTGTCACTATGATGGAGAATGTTGTTTTCATTGGTTTGGGTATTTTGGTTGAATGAGTTTGTTTTGCTTTTGAACTTGATTCGAACATAAGACGTACCCCTTGGGGTAATGTTACAGTGTTTTTGTTTAAAGAATTATTTTAACAAAAGTTTAACAAAAAATTGATTGTTAATAAATTACGGTACAAAGATACACTTTATTTAGACTCAGTAAATTAAATAATCGATAAATCTGCGTTAAATTCCGATGAAAGGCCGAAATTCGTCGACGAAATTTTAATGAACAGTAAATCAGATAATTACATATGGGCTTCGGCTAACTCGCCGTTTATCAGGTAGGAACCCATGCATTGGGCGGTAAGGCAGGAGTGTACAGGCAGGATGCCGAGCAGGTCACCCGGTGTGATTAAAGAAAATACTTCGGGTGTAACTTTGACAATGCCATGCTCCTGGGAAAGGCCGCTGACGTAGCAATCCTTTAGCGGAGCAGACCATCCTTTATCAGAAAGCCTGCATAAAAGTCCGAAAACTAACCGACCTCCTGATATCACAGATTCTTTTGATAAATGAACAGCACCCCCATAGATCAGGATCTCTTTCCTCGATGGATCCTTTGAGACGACAGGACAGCAAAGGCAAACAGCTATACTGCCGGCATCACAGCTACCGATAAAAGTCTGCATCACATCATAAAAGACAAAATTCCCCGGCCGGATCTCATCCATGCCATAAAAATCTTCAAGCAGGCTGCATGCAGGGGTGTCGCCTGCAGACAAAACCAGGGATTCCGGCCTGTTTTCAAACCTGGTCTTTAATGAATCCATCTGCCCGAATGCCTCCCTGCTGATTGTTTCGATCTCCTTTCGCCCCCTGGCCTGGTATGTTTGCCCGGTATGGGTAAGGAAGCCTTTGAATACCAATAAGGGATTCTTATTGCAGATGTTGATGATCTTCGTTATTTCATCTTCGTTTGACGGTTCAAGCCCTGTTCGGTGGTAACCAGTGTCAATCTTGATAAATACACCGATCGGCTGCCTGCTCTCTTTGAGAAGCCCGCTAAAGGCTTCCAGGGTTTCATGCATTGTTGCCAGGATATTCAGCCTTGCCCGGACCGACAGGTTTATGATCTGAGATGATTCCCTGATGTTCAGGGGGAAAGCTATCGTTATGTCATCCCATCCATCCTCGATAAAATAAGCGGCCATGGTCACGCTTGAGACAGTGATTGCTGAAACCCCTTCTTCCCTGAACCACCTCCCAATGAGTTTTGACTGGTGTGTTTTGAAATGTGGCCTGAATATAATCCCCAGCCTCCTGGCTTTTTCAGCCATCCGCCTTATATTCTCCCTGCATATTGTTTCATCCAAAAGAAGAGAAGGTTTGTGAATACTTTCAAGAGGGATATTCATATGAAGCAGGAAAGGATTACAGGTTATCCCTGAAATATTCAAAAAACTTCTCATTCAGGTGCACCCGGTCCTTTCCGCGAACATTATGCTCATGCCCAGGATAGATGAAATAATCGACCTGCTTCCCTTCATCCACACATTTCTTAATAAACGACAATCCGTTCTGCGGCAACACCGTCTCATCCTGGTATCCCTGGATGATCAGGAGCTTTCCTTTGAGTTTTTTCACATAATTCAGAAGGGATGCGGCTTTATAGCCTTCAGGATTAGTTTGGGGAGTATCCATGTAACGTTCGCCGTACATCACTTCGTAATACTTCCAGTCGATCACCGGTCCTCCGCAGGCAGCAACCTTGAATACCCCGGGGTTCCTTACCATCATCGAAATGGTCATAAAACCACCGTAGGACCATCCGTTGATCCCTATCCTCGTGCTGTCGGCCCAGGGCAGTGATTGAAGGTATTTCACCCCCGCCATCTGGTCTTCAACCTCAACGTCTCCCACATGCCTGAATATAGCCTGTTCAAATTCCTTACCCCTTTCGGAAGTCCCGCGGTTATCCATAGTGAAAACAATATATCCCTGTTCGGCAAGGTAGTTCAGCCAAAGTCCCGCACTTCCAAGCCAGCTGTCGGTGACCATCTGTGAATGCGGCCCTCCGTAAACATAAATGATCACCGGGTATTTTTTCAGGGAATCGAAATCCACAGGCCTTATAAGCCTGCAATACAGATCATTGCCTTCTTTGTTCCGGATGGTAAAAATAGACATCCGGCCGATCTTATAATCTTTGAGGGGGTTCACATCGCTCAATAGTACCTTCTTAACATCACCCCTGGCATCCAGCAGCTGTATCCTGCGGGCAACAGCCGTATTCGAATAACTATCAAGTACAAAGCTGCCATCGGTACTTATTTTTGCAGTATGGCTGCCTGCGGATGAGGTGATCCCGTTAATTGCGCCGGTTTTTATATCCACCGAATACAGAAACCTGCCTGTGGGATTACCCTTATTGCAGTTGTAGAATATCTTTTCGCCTTTGGGATCAGTGCCGGCAAACCCGCTCACCTCCCATAGCCCGTTGGTCAGTTGTTTGATGAGTTTCCCTGAGGCTTCGTAAAGATATATATGATTATACCCGTCTCGGCGGCTCTGCCATAAAAACCGTGATGCATCTTTATTGATGAACTCAGGACCGTGAAGGGGTTCCACGTATTTAGGGTCTGTTTCCATGAACAGTGTTTTAATGTATTTCCCTGTTTCTGAATCATAGGTCTTAAGCCACATGCTGTCCTGATCTCTGTTAAGCACTGCAATATAGATCAGCTTGCTGTCGGGGCTCCAGGTGATATTCGTGAGGTATTTGGCGGAATCTCCTCCTGTCTCGAGTTCGATGTGCCTGTTAGTTTCGGCCGACCACACATGCACGTTGACGCTATGGCTTTTTTGTCCTGCCATCGGGTATTTGACCTCGTTCACCACGGCTATGGGATCTGTGATATTGACCAGGGGATAGGTGGCTACGCCTTTTTCGTTCATGTAATAATAGGCCAGCTTATCGCCCGAAGGGGACCAGAAAGTTCCTTTGCTGATCCCGAATTCATTGCGGTGGACCCGGCTAGCACCATAGGTAATGTCAGGGTCAGTTGAGGCCTCTACCCTGGTTTCTGTTCCGTTCATGCTTACAAACAGGTCGTTCTTCAGGGTATACGCGGTTTTAAAAGTAAGCGGGTCAATGTCTGTATTTTCCGCCTTATCGGTCCAGGAATTGAGTTTTTGCAGTATGCCATCCGCAAGCTTATAACTGAAGATTTTACTCACTGAAGTGAAAGTGAAAATATTGGTTTTGTAAGCATTAATGGCAGGGAAGCGCTGCAGCGTGTCCTCTTTCATCTCCTTTAACCTGGAATTCAGGGCGGCAAGCTTTAACACCGTATCCACCTGGTTTTTATCAGTATGTCCTTTAACGAGGCTGTTCTTTTCGACAAAGAACCAGGCGTTTTCATCCCCGTTCCACTGAAGCTGTGAAAGGGTTTTCGCGGTAAGCCCCCGGCCCAGGGTGGCTTCTTCCATGCTCATTAGTTTCGTCTGGGCAAAAATCAGGCCCGGTAAAACCAGGCCTGAGAGGATCAAAAAAATACGTTTCATCGTTGTTTAAATATAAAGAGTTGGAGTGATCTCGCCTTTCAGCACCATGATCCCGTTCTGCGCAAGGGCCCTCATTTCATCTTCGCCCGGGTAGATCTGAACGGGTGCAAGCTTATATACCCTTTCCTGGATCCAGCTTACGAACATTTTATCATAGGCAACGCCTCCTGTTATGAGGATGGCATCGCATTCGCATTTAAGCACGGTGTACATTTCGCCGATAGTTTTAGCTATCTGGTACGCCATCGCCTGGTAGATGAGTTTTGCTTCTTCGTCTCCCGCCTTGACTCTCTGCTCTACCTCGGCTGCATTGTTGGTACCCAGGTATGCAACAAGCCCGCCTTCACCTGTGACCATCTTCTTGATATGTTTCATGTCGTATTCCCCTTCAAAACATATTTTGATAAGCTGGTTTACAGGTAAGGTGCCGCTGCGTTCGGGGCTGAAGGGTCCTTCACCGTCTACTCCCTGGTTCACGTCGATGACCTTGCCTTTTTTATGTGCGCCAACCGTTATACCACCCCCGAGATGGGCCACGATAAGGTTGATGTCCTCGTACCTTTTTTGTATTGCACGGGCATATTCCCTTGCAATGGCTTTCTGGTTCAGTGCGTGGAAGATAGATACTCTCTTGAACAGGGGATGACCTGCAATCCTCGCCAGGGGTTCGAGTTCGTCAACAACCACAGGGTCGGCGATATAAGCTCTTGCTCCGGGGATATTCTTGATCAGGTCATTGGCGATAAGTCCGCCCAGGTTGCTGGCATGCTCGGTTTCGGAATAAATCAGGTCGTGGATCATTGCCTCGTTAACCTCATAAACTCCTGAAGGAATAGGTTTAAGCACGCCCCCTCGTCCTACAACGACTTTTACCTGTTCAAGGTTGATGCCTGCATCGGCTAACTGCTGCAGGATGATGTTTTTGCGAAACTGGAACTGGTCGGGGATCTTTGGAAACGGGGCCAGGTCATCCGCAGTATGCTTTATTGTCTTTAGAAAGACGGCTTTGTCATTTTGAAAAACCGCTATTTTAGTCGATGTCGATCCCGGGTTGATTGCAATAACCCGTACATTGTCCATTTCCATAATTTCTTGTTTTTTTCAGGCTCAGGCACTTTTTGTTTCAAATACTGACCATGCCAGCAGGTAAGGAATTACAGTCAATCCGGCAGCAACGGATACCCTTAGAATCACCATATGTGGAAATAAGATCCATAACAGGGTATAAGGCAGGATAAGCAGGAACAGAAGGGCTAAAAACCTGACCAGCATTGGATTAACGCTGAATAATTTTGCATAGCCGGCATAAATTCCGGCTACCATGGCACCTTCTTTTACACGGTTCAGGTCCCTTCCTGTGCGCAATCCGATCACACTTTTACGGATGCTGTAAATGAAATAGATCAGGAACCCGACATACATCCATATAAGCAGACGCAGCCATGTGTCCTCAGGAAGGGCAGCCATCTGCCCGATGCAGAATATTGCGCCAAGGAGAGGTACCCAGGGTACAAAGGGTGTTTTAAACGGCCTGGGGATATCCGGTCTTTTCTTCCTGAGGAAGATAATGCTGATGCAAACAATGGTAAAGGCAAGCAGGGTTCCGATAGATACCAGTTCGCCAAGGATGCCTATCGGGAGGACCCCGGCCAGTATCATTGCGACCAGCCCGGTAAGCAATGAGCTGATGTAAGGGGTTTTGAATTTCTTATGCACTTTTGCGAATACAGTAGGAAGCAGCCCGTCCTTAGCCATGGTGTAAAAAATCCTGGGCTGGCCAAGAAGCATTACCAGGATCACGGAACTGAGCCCGGCAAGGGCGGCGATCTTTATAATGGGCCTCAGCCAGAACATTTTGTCTCCCATGGAATCAACACCAACCGCAACGGGATCGGGAACCAGCAGCCTGGGGTAAGCAATAATACCTGTAAGCACGATAGCCACAAGGATGTAAAGCACTGTTGATATCCCCAATGATCCGAGTATCCCTATAGGCATATGCTTCTGGGGATTTTTCGCTTCCTGGGCCGCCGTGGAAACCGCGTCGAACCCTATATAGGCAAAGAAGATAACACCCGCCGCCCTGAATATTCCGGACCATCCGAAGTGCCCCCACTCACCTGTGTTTGGTGGAATGAAAGGCTTCCAGTTGACAGCCTTTACGAAGAAAAAACCGATGATGACGAACAATATGATCACACCCACCTTGGTGATGACCATGACGTTGTTGAAGCTGGCTGATTCCTTGATCCCTATGATTAAAAGCAAAGTAAGTACGGCAATGATGAACATGGCAGGGATGTTCATGATCGCATGCGCTGTAGGAAGTGAAGCTATATCCACGCCTGCCTTGGTAAGGCTGTTGATCAGGCCGGGAGAGCTTGCCACCCAGCCTGCCGGTCCGGGGGGAAGGATCAGGGTGGTTCCGGCAGCTGCAGTGAACTGTACAGGGAGGTTTACACCGAGGTCATGTAAAAAACTCACCATATAACCCGACCATCCAACCGAAACGGTTGAGGCTGCAAACAGGTATTCAAGGATAAGGTCCCATCCTATGATCCAGGCAAGGAATTCGCCCAGCGTGGTGTATGCATAAGTATAGGCGCTGCCTGAGATTGGGATCATGCTGGCGAACTCGGCATAGCAGAGACCGGCAAAAGCGCAGGCAATACCCGAGATAATGAAAGATATCACGATGGCAGGGCCTGCATACTGCGCTGCAGCCTGTCCTGTGAGCACAAAAATGCCGGCGCCGATGATGCCTCCAATCCCCAGGGTGGTGAGGTTGGTTGCAGTCAACGCCTTTTTGAACCCCTGCTTGTTTTCAGCCGCTTCGTCGAGAAGTTCCTGGATGGGTTTGATAGTGAACAGTTTACTGCCCATAGACTGGTTCTTACGGATTAGTTTTATGCGTGCCCGGACTTAAAGTGTAAATCACCGGCATTAAACTCATATAGCTGCAGCCATGATAATGGATGCCTGTTTGGATTCTTCAGTGTCGGAACGGGAAGTGAGTACAATGGGAGCTGCTGCACCGAGCACCACAGCTGCAAGCTGCGCGTTTGCCGAGAAACCCCATGATTTGTACAGCATGTTTCCTGCTTCAATATCGGGTGCGATGAGAAGGTCGGCATCACCGGCCACATCGCTTATAATGCCTTTATGTTTTGCACTTGCGGCGCTGACGGCGTTGTCGTATGCCAGCGGACCGTCGATGATGCAGTTTTTGATTTGTCCGCGCTGGTTCATCTTCGACAGCAGGGCGGCTTCGGTTGTGGCGATCATCGCCTCATTCACCATTTCAACAGCGGCCAGCACTGCAACCTTGGGTTTTATATACCCCAGTTTGTTCATGAATTCCACTGCGTTGTTAACAATGGCAACCTTGGTCTTGAAATCCGGTGCAGGTATCATGGCCGCATCGCTGAGACCGAGAAGTTTATGGTAAGTCGGTATCTCGAACAGCGCAAAATGCGATAGTACATCACCCTTACGCAAGCCGTTTTCCTTGTCAAGAACTCCCCTCAGGAAAGTAGCCGTTGCAACAAAGCCTTTCATCAGTATGTCGGCCTGCTTCTCCCTGACCATCTTTACAGCGGTTTTCACTGCCTGTATTTCGGTTTCTTCATTGATGATCTTCATCTTGCTGACATCCAGTTTGAGTTTGCCTGCAATTTCCCTGATCTTCTTTTCATTGCCGATAAGGATGGCTTCAACAAGGCCCATCCTGTCAACAGCGCATATGGCTTCAAGGCAATGTTCGTCCTGTGCCACGGCCACAGCCAGGCGCTTTTTTCCTGATTTCTTTGCAAGTTCATTAAGATCAGATAGTTTCGTTAGTATGCCTGAACTGGCATCAGTTTGGGTAGTCATGGTATGGTTCCTCCTTAAAATTTATAATTTATTTATGTGTTAAATAAGGTATTCCGGTTGAGCAAACCTACAGCATTTTTGGCATTTGCACAAACTTTCCTTAAAAAATCATTTCAAAAAAATCCATACCTTTGCCTCCTGTTAATTAAATCACGGCTATGGAACTTCCCTTTGCAGAATCATTCAGGATCAAGATGGTCGAACCCATCCGCAGGACAACCCGGGCGGAGCGCGAACAACTGATCAGAGAAGCAAAATACAACCTTTTCAACCTGAGAAGTGAGAACGTTTTTATTGATCTCCTCACCGATTCAGGGACCGGCGCCATGAGCGACAGGCAATGGAGTGAAATGATGCTGGGTGACGAGAGTTATGCAGGGGCTTCTTCCTTTTTTAAATTCAGGGATGCTATCAAGGATATAACGGGATTTGATTACGTGCTTCCCTGCCACCAGGGCCGTGCTGCAGAGAATGTGCTGTTCTCGGTTCTTGTTAAAGAAGGACATTTGGTTCCGGGAAATTCACACTTTGACACCACCAAAGGTCATATTGAATTCCGCAAAGCTAAAGCTGTAGACTGTACCATTGACGAAGCATTTGACACCACGCTGATTCATCCTTTCAAAGGAAATATCGACCTTGCCAAACTCGAGAAGGTCCTGGTTGAGAACGCCGACCGTGTCCCCTTTATCATTTTCACAGTAACCTGCAATTCATCGGGAGGTCAGCCTGTTTCAATGGCCAATATGAAGGCTGTAAAGCAGCTTGCCGATAAGTACGGAAAGAAGATTGTGATGGATTCAGCCCGTTTTGCCGAAAATGCTTATTTCATCAAGGTAAGGGAGGAAGGCTATTATGATAAATCAATTCGCGAGATCGTAAAGGAAATGTTCTCGTACGCTGATGCAATAACCATGAGCGCCAAGAAGGATGCCATAGTGAATATTGGCGGGTTTATCGCCATGCGTGACAAGGAGCTGTTTGCAAGCGCCAGCACTTTCGAGATCATCTACGAAGGTTATATTACTTACGGAGGGCTTGCAGGCCGTGACCTGAATGCAATTGCCCGCGGGCTCTATGAAGGCACCGAGTTCGATTACCTGGAAACCAGGATCAGGCAGGTTGAATATCTCGGCAATAAACTTATAGCCATGGGGATACCCATTCAGCAGCCTATAGGAGGTCATGCGATCTTTGTGGATGCCAGGCGTTTCCTGCCGAATATACGAAAAGAAGAATTTATCGCACAAACGCTGGCAGTCCATCTTTATATAGAGGCAGGGGTCAGAGGTGTTGAAATTGGGGCCTTACTGGCCGACAGGGACCCGGTAACCCGTGAGAACCGTTACCCTGAGCTGGAACTTATGCGACTCGCCATCCCCCGAAGGGTTTATACCAATAATCATATGGATGTGGTTGCTGCCGGTCTTAAAAATATCTGGGACCGCAGAAACAACATTAAAAGCGGGTTTAAAATCCTCCGCGAAGCCCCTATCATGAGGCATTTCACCGTCGAACTCGAAAAGGTCTGAGTGATGGAACCGGCAAGGAAACAGGCGAGGTACGGCCGGCTTTTTTCCCAGCTCAGTGACCTACTCACCAAAACTACCAATGCGGATGCCCGCATGTCAACTATAGTGGCGGTTCTTCATAATAAAATGGAATATTTTTCGTGGACAGGGTTTTATATGCTGGCCGGCGGAGAACTTACCGTGCGCACCTACCAGGGGCCTCTTGCCTGCCAGGTTCTTAACAAACATACCGGCGTTTGCTGGGCCGGGATTGACAGGGGTGAAACTGTTGTTGTTCAGGATGTTCATAAATTTCCCGGGCATATTGCCTGTGATTCGGCCTCGAATTCCGAAATAGTGGTCCCCCTGAGGGATAAATCGGGAAACATCACCGGGGTCCTTGATGTCGACAGCAACTCACTGAACTCATTTGACGAAATCGACGCTGAATGGCTTGCGAGAATTGTTGCCCTGATATGAAGGTAGTCGGCAGTCGGCAGTCAGCACACTGCAATTTGCCGACTGCCGACTGCCGACTATTAAATACTAACTCCCTGACCTCCTCCCCATGAGTTTCCTCGAGCTCTTCATCATTGCCATCGGTCTTTCAATGGATTGCTTTGCAGTTTCATTAAGCTTTGGGGCACAGAAGAGGCTGAAAAGAAATGATATACTCAGGTTCGCTTTCTTCTTCGCATTGTTCCAGGGGGTAATGCCTCTCATAGGTTGGCTGGTCGGGTCCTCGGTAAAATATTACCTGGCAAGCGTGGATCATTGGATCGCTGTTGGCATTCTT
>Ga0316219_1000495_pt1 | contig 53731 bp, 49 predicted proteins | sample TBH18003PmetaG_FD_203635 | JGI IMG/M metagenome (GOLD analysis project Ga0316219, IMG submission 203635) | Freshwater microbial communities from Trout Bog Lake, Wisconsin, USA - TBH18003P | ecosystem: Environmental > Aquatic > Freshwater > Lake > Hypolimnion/Profundal zone | place: USA...
CTAAAATTCAGCAATATGAAACAGCTTTCAGAATGCAAACTGCTGTTCCTGAAATATTGGATGTTTCGAAAGAGTCGGATGATATTGTGAAACTATATGGATCTGAATGCCTGGTGCCAGGTACCTACGCAGCTAATTGCCTGCTTGCCAGAAAGCTCTCAGAGAATGGCGTTCGATTTATTCAACTATACCACCAAGGCTGGGATCAACATGGCAACCTGCCTAATGAAATGAGGGGACAGGCCAAAGATGTTGATCAGGCATCAGCAGCCCTGATCACCGATCTCAAACAAAGAGGCTTATTGGATGAAACACTTGTTATATGGGGAGGTGAATTTGGCAGAACCAATTATTGTCAGGGTAAAATGACTGTAGATAATTATGGGCGGGATCACCATCCAAGATGTTTCTCTATCTGGATGGCAGGCGGTGGTATCAAACCCGGAATGGTATATGGAGAAACAGATGAGTTTGGATACAATATTGTACAAAATCCTGTTCATGTTCATGATTTTCAGGCAACCATACTAAATCAATTGGGATTGGATCATGAACGGTTAACTTACCGATATCAAGGCAGACGTTTCAGGCTAACAGACGTAGAAGGAAAAGTTGTCAGAGATATTTTGAGTTGATAATATGAATAAGGCAGGTAACAAATCAATCACAGACAAAACTAGGCAGAAAGATTTCATTCAGAAATATTCCGCGTAAACTCTGTCCCTCTTGTTCTCTGCGGTAATTTTCATTAGCTGTTCTAAATAGTTGCTAACATATGAAAAGAAGAAAATTTATTAAAGGATCACTTGTAACAGGAGCTTCTCTCCTAATTTTGAAAGATTTATTTGCCAGGCCTGAGGAACCCGTATATGGTCATAATGGGATGCGTTACCGGATGGATACAAAATGGGGAGTGCTCGGAGATAAATATCCCGTGAATGATTGTCATGAAATGGTACAGGATAGTAAGGGTAATATTATTCTTCTTACAAACGAAACGAAAAATAACCTGCTTGTGTATGACACATCAGGTAAGCTGGTTACCAGTTGGGGGCATGAATACCCGGGTGCTCATGGATTAACCATTCATAAAGAGAATGGAGAAGACTTTTTATTTATTACCGATACAGTAAAACACCAGGTATATAAAACAACTATCGATGGAAAACTATTGCTCACCATCGATTACCCTGCAGATACAGGCGTGTATGCAAAAAAGGAGGCCTTTGTACCTACTGAAACAACGGTTTTGGCTAATGGCGATTTTTATATAGCTGATGGATATGGGTCTCAGTATATTATGCAATATAGTGCCGATGGAAAGCTGAAACATTTTTTTGGAGGAAAAGGAGAAGGGCCTGAACACCTCGATAATGCACATGGGATTGTGGTAGATACACGTTTACGAAAACCTACTTTATTAATTACAGACCGAACCCGGAATTGCTTTAAACGTTTTTCATTAGATGGTAAGTTACTCGAAGTGATTTCTTTACCCGGAGCTTGTGTTTGTAGGCCCGTAATACATGGTGATCATTTGTATGCTGCGGTACTTCGTTCACCTGACCTGAATGCTGTGGGTACAGGATTTGTTACCATTTTGGATAAACATAATAAAGTAGTTTCCAATATCGGAGGTACAAAGCCCGAATATAGTAATGGCCAGTTACAAGCCATGGCCCAGGCAGAAAAAATATTTGTGCATCCGCATGATGTATGCATAGACAGCGATGAAAACTTATATGTAGCACAGTGGGCTTCCGGTAAAGTGTACCCCTATAAATTCACCCGAGTATAAAATTTGTTGCAAAGATTGCTATGCATAGACTGATTAAAACCGGAGAAGGAATTTTACTGGGTTCGCTGGTATTACTTTTATTCCTGCTTAGCTTTGAAAACATTATCCATGTTCCCAATTGGTTAAAGATTTTTGGCCGAATGCATACGGTCTTTTTACATTTCCCAATCGTACTGTTGTTACTATCATTTATTACGCTATGGTTACCTGCTGAAAATGATAATCTGGGATGGATGAGACTTCTTCGGCTTATTGCTGCTCTTACCGCAGTAATTACTGCCATCATGGGCTTGTTACTTTCGCTGGAAACGGATAAAGAGGGTAGCCTGCTGGTATGGCATAAATGGACAGGAATCAGTCTGGCAATTGCAGGATTTATTTTTTACATTTCTTTTGGAAAGCTATTCGCAAATAAAATAATAGGCAAAACATTTTCGGTAGCAGCTACACTACTAGTAATTGTTGCGGGACATTTTGGGGGAGACCTGACACATGGAAAAAATTATTTACTGGAGCCGGTAGAAAATAATGAAATCAAAAAAGTTTCTATTGATCAGGCGGTAGTATTTGAAGATATTATTAAACCCATATTTACAAAAAGATGTGGCAATTGCCATGGAGATGGTGCAAGTAAAGGCGGGTTATTATTAGTTGATTCGGCAGGCGTATGGAAAGGTGGTAAAACGGGACCGCTTTTTGTACCGGGCGAACCTTTGGTGAGCTTATTATTAAAGCGAATCCATTTACCGGAAGATGATAAAAAACATATGCCTCCCAGGGCAAAGGCACAACTCAGTGAAGAAGAGATAGCGATTTTGACTGCCTGGATCAGATCGGGAGGTATCATGAATAAAAAACTTATTTCATTACCACCAAAAGATTCTTTTCGTATACTGGCAGCTTCGTTATTGGAGCCAGTTGAAATCAATCATAATCCGAAATATGATTTTGCGGCTGCAGATGAAAAAAAGGTCAAAGAACTAACCAATAATTATAGAGTACTGGAGCCTTTGGGAATCGGCTCACCCGCATTATCAGTATATTTTTATGGTAAAGCTGCTTATTCAAAAAAATCTCTTGAAGAGCTGTTATCTGTTAAAAAACAAATAGTGACTCTTAGTCTTTCCCGAATGCCTGTAAAAGACGAAGAGTTGTCTATTGTAAACCAGTTCTCAAACCTGGAAAAATTGAATCTCAATTATACCGATATTACCGGTAAGGGGTTGGTGCAATTAACAGGGTTGCAGAATTTGTCTGAATTTTCAATATCCGGAACAGCAATAACTTCAGAAGCAGTAGAAAAATTGTTGACGCTTTTGCATGTTCAAAAACTGGTTATTTGGGATACTAAAATTGATACCCTGCAGGTGCTGGCGCTGAGGAAAAAATTTGCAAAAATGCAGATAGAAAACGGTTTTGTAGATGATGGTAAATTCATTGCCATACTCAGTGCGCCTATTATCGAAACCCAGGGAGGTGTTTTTGATACGCTTAAAATGATCAAAATGAAACACCCTTTCAGGGGGGTTACTATTCGATATACACTTGATGGTTCTGTTCCGGATAGTGCTGACAGCAAACTTTATAAAGACAGCTTTTCCATACAGACTAACACGGAACTAAAAGTGAGGGCATTTAAAAGTGGCTGGACGGGAAGCAGTCCTGTAGAGGCTTTGTATATAAAACGCGGGTTTATTCCTGATTCAGTTGGTTTAATCACTCCGCCAGATCCTAAATACAATGGAGTGGGGAAAGTATTGGAAGACAAAGATCTTGGTGATCTTAATTTCGGAAACGGTAAATGGTTGGGATATATGAATAACCCGGCTATTGTTGACCTGTATTTTAATAAACCCATTAAAGCACAATCTCTTTTGGTCAACTTATTAAAGAGAACTGAACAGCATATTTTTCTACCTGTATCACTGGAAGTATGGGTTGGGCCAGATAAAGCACATCTTAGCTTACTAAGAAAAATATTGAATCCAATTCCTGCAAAAAATGAACCCAATATATTGGTTCAACAGGCTATTTCTTTTCCGCCTACAGCAATGAAATGTATCAGAATAATAGCCAAACCCATACCATCACTACCAGAATGGCATAAGAGCAAAGGAAAAAAGGGCTGGGCTTTCCTAAGTGAAATAGTAGTAAATTAACTAAAATCGTCTGGGAAAATAGGATTGTAATACCTAGGGAGTACTATGATGTTACTATATCTACACTTTATCCTTAAAGTATCAGGCAAGTTATCGGGAAATTGCCTTCCTATAAGGTCTCTATAAGGTCTCTATAAGGTCTCTATAAGGTCTCTATAAGGTCTCTATAAGGTCTCTATAAGGTTCTGGTAAAAATAAGAAAACACAGTGGTTTTACAATTTTTCAATACAGGTAATATTTATTATCACAACAAATTATCTTTTTGTTGGCTTTCGTTTTCTTTTATAAAAGTAAAAACAATTTTTATGAATCCAAACCTTTTTAGTAAAAAGCAGACAATAAAATCAGGTATAGAGTTTACAGAATGGTAATGTGTACTTATCGTTTGCAAGTATTCATTTCTTGCTATCATAGAAAAAAATGGCACCCACGAAGGGTGCCTTATATATAATAGATGGGTTAACAGCGTTATGCTTTTATACTGCCAGCAGTTCGGCTGTTTCGGAAAGAGAAAGCTGGACCGTTTCGATATTCTTTTGCAATAATTCACGGATCCTTTCAATAACAGCAGGAACAACAGCTTCAATTTCCGGAGTAAGTTCAATTCCTTGTTGCTGTATTGATTCAATGCTTACTACAAACAAATCAATTTCGGGGATATTTCCTAATATCTGCATGGCACAAATCATATCCTTTAAACCAATATCATGCGTGCTCATGGCAGGAGGAAAATCTTTTGCAAAGCGAGGTTTGATTTGCCTGATTGTACCAGGAATGTTTCCATCCAGTGTTGCATCAACCAGGATTACATGTTCATATTTTTCAAAATATTCCAGCAGGTGAAATCCACCAGTTCCCCCATCCAAAATATCTACCCCTTCAAAAGGATTATTTTTTTCTAAAATATTGGCAACATGCACGCCAATCCCTTCATCACCCATCAGGTAATTCCCTATACCAAGTATTAGTGTTGATTTTTGTTGTTTCATGTTTGCCTTTTTATCAGTTTTCGGGGTTAGGTGTTTGATGTTTATCATTTTTAAATACATCTTCCTCGATAAATTTCCATCCACCACCCATACTGCTGATTTCCCCACGACCTTCTACATAATCATGGAAGAATACAAGGTATACATGGATGACAGCAAAGAGAATGAAAAACCACATTGACCAGTGATGTATCTGGCGGGTAAGTATATCACCACCCAGCATAGCAGGCACCCAGGCAAATAATTTGGGTAGCCACCAACCAGACATTGAAGCATATAAGCCAAACCCAGTTAAGCATTGTACGAGAAATGCAAGAAAAGATAAGAAATAGATAAATCCTGCCATAGCATTATGTCCAACACTTAAATGATCCTGTTGTTTGCCATTTTCCTTTAACATGAGAATATCAATCTTAAATACGGTCCACATTTCTTTAAAGAACCGTTTAGAAGTGGGTATGAACTGTTTCCAGTTTGCATATTTATTGCCTACAAATCCCCAGTAAATTCTAAAAAGGAAATTAAAGAAGAAAAGATAAGCAGCTGCAAAATGAATATACCTGAACCAGCCCATAGTATAAGTGGCGGATGCTTCCTTACTGCTGGCCAAAGCCAATGGATCAGATATATAAAAACCGGTAACAATCAACGCTAGAATCACCAGTGCATTCAGCCAGTGATAAAATCTCACTGGTAGCTCCCATACATATACCCGGCGCAACCTGTGAACATGTAAATATTTATTCGGCATAAAATATGTTTTTATGGTTAATCACCCAATACGCTAATACGACTAATGGTTTTTCCTTCCTCATCATACAGGTGCACACTGCATGCCATGCAAGGATCAAAACTGTGAATGGTTCTTAAGATTTCCAGCGGTTGTTTTTCATCCGCTACCGGTGTATCGATAAGAGAAGCTTCGTATGCGGACAATTGCCCTTTACCATCTCTTGGTGAAGCATTCCATGTGGTTGGAACCACTAATTGGTAATTAGCGATTTTCTGATCCTGGATATTGATCCAGTGTGCCAAAGCACCTCTTGGAGCTTCTGTATGACCCACACCAAAAGCTGATTTAGGCCAGGTGGCAGGATCAAATTTGCTCATTTCAGCCATCCGGGTATCTCCATTCTTGATATTAGCCAGCAATTGATCGTAGAATTCAAGTCCCCACTGTGCAGTTAATACACTTTCCAATCCTCTTGCTGCTGTTCTGCCTAAGGTTGAGAAAAGAGCAGCTACCGGAACATTCAGATCTTTTAATGCTTTGTCAACTACTGCTTTGAAGTCTTCTCTTCCTCTGGCATAACCTACCAAAACCCTCGCCAATGGACCAACTTCCATAGCATTTCCTTTCCAACGTGGCGTTTTCAGGTAACTATATTTATGATCTGTTTCCAAATGTTCGAAAGGAGGTTTAGGTCCGGAATATTTCACTTTACTTTCTCCTTTCCATGGATGTAAGCCTTTGTTATCGCCATCTTTGTATTCATACCATGAATGAGAAATAAATTCCTGTATTTCATCATCCTTTTTCAGGTCCACATCATATAGTTTGGTGATATCCTTGTTCAGAATAGCGCCACCAGGGAATTTATAATTTGCAGTATCACGATATCCATTGGTAGGCAGATCACCATACACCATATAATTACCTAAGCCGCCGCCTATTGCACCCCAGTCTTTGTAGAAAGAAGCAATAGCCATCAGATCAGGAATATATACCTGCTCAATAAATTCTTTACCATCTTTCAACAACTGGCCTACATACGCAAGGCGTTCTGCATTCAAACCACTTACATCATCAATGCCAATAGCACAAGCCATACCACCTACGAGATAGTTAGGGTGTGGATTTTTACCTCCAAAAATGGCATGAACTTTTACAATTTCTTTTTGCCACTCCAGTGCTTCCAAATAGTGTGCAAGGCCGATCAGGTTAACTTCAGCAGGTAATTTATAAGCCGGGTGACCCCAGTATCCATTTGCAAAAATGCCCAACTGACCACTTTCTACAAATTTGCCAATTCTTTTCTGTAGGTCACTAAAATAGCCTGGAGAGCTCTTTGGCCAATGTGAAATACTTTGTGCCAGTTCAGACGTTTTTTTAGGATCTGCTTTTAAAGCATTTACTACATCCACCCAGTCCATGGCGTGTAAATGATAAAAATGGACTACGTGGTCATGCATATATTGTGCACAGAACATTATGTTTCGAACCAATTCTGCATTTGGTGGAACCACAATGTCGAGAGCGTCTTCTACGCAACGAACAGAAGTTAATGAATGGATGGAGGTACAAACTCCGCAAACCCTGCCCACAAAGGCCCAGGCATCTTTGGGATCTCTCCCTTGTAATATTTCTTCGAGCAATCGTACCATGGTACCACTGCTATAGGCATCTTTTATTTTACCGTTTTCAATATCTGCTTCAATGCGCAGGTGACCTTCGATTCGGGTAATCGGGTCAACAACAATTCTTTTACTCATATGACTGGTTATAAGGTGATATAATATTTTTTAAAAGGGGAAGCACAACTTTCCATACGGTTGGGTATGTGGAGTTGTGCTTTTTTTGATCTCATGACCATTTTTTTTGAAAACATGATCGGGAAAATGATGAAACTAACATCATATGGCAGTATATTATTTCAATTCTTTTTCGCTTTCTTTTCCTTCTTCCTGATGTTCCTGGATAAATGTTGATTTGCCGATATTGGTAGCTACTGCATGACCCAGTAAGGCGGCACCTGTAACTCCCAGAGCCACTTTACCTAATGTGTCTGCGCTTGATTCGATACCAAAACCTGCAAATGAAGATCCTCTTTCATACAATCTTCCATTATCCCAGAAATTCTCTTCACTGCAACCTATGCATGGGTGACCAGATTGTATTGGATAACTCGTACCATTATTCCATTTCATTACACCGCAGGCATTATAGGTAGATGGCCCTTTACAACCCACTTTATATAAGCAATAGCCTTTTTTTGCATTTTCATCATCAAATGTTTCAACAAACAGGCCTGCATCATAGAATGGACGGCGATAGCAGGTGTCGTGTACTCTCTTACTATAAAACGCTTTTGGTCTGCCCAGTTTATCCAGTTCTGGAATACGTCCGAAAGTGAGGTAGTGAACAATCACGCCTGCCATAACCTCTCCAATTGGAGGACATCCTGGCACTTTGATGATAGGCTTATTCTTGATGATTTTATGAATAGGTGTAGCTCCGGTAGGATTTGGTTTTGCTGATTGCACACAACCATTGCTGGCGCAACTACCCCAGGCAATAATAGCAGCAGCTCCTTCAGAAGCTTCTTCTAATATTTGAAGAGATGTTTTACCACCAATCATACAATACACACCATCAGCACCCAATGGAACACTACCCTCTACACAAAGCAGGTATTTTCCTTTATATTTTGTCATCGTGTTCTTTAAAGCTTCCTCTGCCTGTGTTCCTGAAGCGGCCATTAAAGTTTCGGTATAGTCGAGAGAAATCTTATCCAGTAATATATCTGCCACTATTGGGTGAGAAGAACGGATAAAGCTTTCGCTGCAACAGGTACATTCCTGAAAATGCAGCCAGATGACAGGCATTCTTTGTTTGGTTTCCAGTGCTTTGGTTACCTGCCCGATGGCTGATTGCTCAAGCCCGATAAAAGCAGTCATCATACTTACAAATCGTACAAAATCACGGCGGGAGTACCCTTTCCGTAAAACCTCCTCATAATAGGTAGGTTGTGTTGTTATTGCATCGTTAGTCATCTTTAAATGGTTTTAATAGTGACAAGGTGAAACAAATCTAGTTTGGCTGAAAGCAGTTGTTTATGAGGATTGTCATTAAACCAGATGACTTTTATCATATTTAGGGGTATTTGCAAAATATAATATTGTACCCTAAAACCATACACATGAAAATGTATAAGCTTTTTTTAGCGATTGCTGCAATTATGAGTACCCCCCTGATTTCATTAGCGCATCCAGGACATGGAGAAACGGGCGGGTATACCATTATCCATTATTTTGTTGAGCCAGCCCATGCGATTGTTACCTATGGTATATTGGTAGCCACTATTGTATATGTTCAATACCTGCGCCGCAAGGAAAAAAGCAGTCATAACTAAGCCATGCATGAATTGTCTATTGTAATGAGCGTTATAGAAATAGCGCAGCAACAGGCTGCCCATGCAAATGCTAGTATTATAGATGAAATTGAACTGGATATTGGCAGCATGAGTGGAATTGAAATGAGTGCCTGGGATTTTGCCTGGAAACAGGGTGTGAGAAATACCATCCTGGAAAACGCAATAGCTAAAATCAATTTCATTGAAGCGAAAGCAAAATGTAATGATTGTGACGCCGAATTTCCTATTGTACATTATTATGATGCCTGTCCGGTTTGTGGCGAACACCTGATTTCTATTATCCTGGGTAAAGAGCTCAGGGTGAAGTCGTTGGTGGTTTCCTAAATATATTTTTATATCAATAAAATCAACTTTATGTGTGCAACTTGTGGATGCGATACTGACGCTACTTCAGCAATTCATCATTTTGGAGATCATCAGCATGTGAGCCATCAACATGGTGAACAGCATATACCTGATCATCACCATCCGGCTCCCAAAACAATTGTGGATGTTGAAAAAGATGTATTATACCAAAATAATTTGCTGGCAGAAAGAAACAGGGGTTATTTTGATGCAAGAAATATTCTGGCATTGAACCTGGTTAGTTCGCCCGGATCCGGTAAGACTTCCTTACTGGAAAGAACACTGATAGATCTTAAAGACAAACTTAAGTTTGCTGTAATAGAAGGTGATCAGCAAACAACCAATGATGCCGACAGAATTCATGCTACCGGTACAAAAGTTACCCAAATCAACACCGGCAAAGGATGCCATCTGGATTCACATATGGTATTGCATGCATTGCAAGGTATGCGGCCACAAGAAAATTCAGTATTATTTATTGAAAATGTTGGCAATCTGGTTTGCCCTGCTATGTTCGATTTGGGTGAAAAGGAAAGAGTGGTAATCATTAGTGTAACTGAAGGAGATGATAAGCCTTTGAAATATCCCGATATGTTTTATTCTTCTACTCTCTGTATTATTAATAAGATCGATTTACTGCCCTATGTGCCTTTTGATATTGATAAAGTGATAGCCAATGCCAAAAAAGTAAATCATAAACTGGAAATATTGGAAGTAAGCTGCACAACGGGTGAAGGACTTGATCAGTGGTATGAATGGTTACAGGCAAAAGTTCCTGTTGCCGAATTAACATAAACCCTGCAACTCTCTGTAAAATCATGAAACATACGTTTCACATTCATATCAATGGCATAGTGCAGGGAGTTGGCTTTCGCCCCTATGTTTGCAGACTTGCAGAGGAAATGGGTATTACCGGCTATGTAAACAATACAGTCAATGGCCTTTTCATTGAAATGAATGCCTATGCAGACCAGGGGCGTAACTTTTATAATCAACTCATATTTCATCCTCCCCAAAATGCAATTATTTCCGAGCATAGCATTCAGTTAACGAATACTAAAAAATTTTCAGGCTTCACCATTCAGCAAAGCAGCAACCAAGAGGAGCCTGATATGATGATTACCCCGGATATTGCTATCTGCCCGGAATGTAAGAATGAACTGACCAGCCTTTCTGATAAAAGGAACGGCTATGCATTTACGACATGCCTTAATTGCGGCCCCCGGTACTCAATTATTGAAGAACTTCCCTATGATAGAGAGAACACAACAATGGCTGATATGATAATGTGCGAAAGCTGTTGGAATGAATATAGTAATATACATAACCGCCGTCATTATAGCCAAACCAATTCCTGTCCCGAGTGTGCTATAAAAATGCATGTATATACGAACAAGAAAAAAGAAGATAGTTGCCTGCAGGATGAAATTCCCAGTATAGTAAGCAATGCCTGTATGGAAGGAAAAATAGTGGCAGTTAAGGGGATGGGAGGATATTTATTACTCTGTGATGCAACAAATTCTGATGCTATTTCGAGTTTGCGCAATAAGAAAAGACGGCCTTCTAAACCATTTGCCTTATTATATCCATCACTAGCTATGGCATCTGGTGATGTAATCATCAGAGGGTTTGAAGCGGAAGAATTACAGAGTAAAATTGCGCCTATTGTACTTTGTAAAATGAAACAGGATCCTGCCAGTGGTATTATTGCATCTGGCATAGCCCCAGGCCTGAATAGCATTGGACTCATGCTGCCATATACTCCGTTGCTTTGCATGATTACTGATCGGGTTGCAATGCCGCTGATAGCAACGAGTGCAAATATTAGTGGCTCTCCCATTATTTATGAGGACTCAGACGCTTTGGAAAACTTATTTGAAGTAGCTGATTTGGTGCTTACTTATGATAGGCGTATTGTTGCTCCCCAGGATGATAGTGTGATCAGGTTTACAGACGGGGGGAAAAAAATAATCCTGCGTAGAAGTCGTGGGCTGGCTCCGAACTATTTCCCACATTTTTTCCCAAAAACCAGGGAAACTATTTTAGCAACAGGCGGTGAATTAAAGAGTGCATTTGCCATTCAGCATAAGAACAAAGTATATATTAGCCAGTACCTGGGTGATCAGGCAACACTCGAGTCTCAGCAAAGCTATTTGCATACGCTTTACCACATGTCGAATTTGTTGAAAGCGAAACAAGGAGTAGTCCTGATTGATAAACACCCTGGTTATTTTGTTTCTCAAACCGGTAAAGAACTTAGCAAAGAAACCTATCCTGGAACTGCATTTGCTATTCAACATCATAAAGCTCATTTTGGTGCAGTGCTGGCTGAAAATGATCTGCTAAGAAGCCAGTCGCCGATTTTGGGATTTATCTGGGATGGAACCGGGTACGGAGAAGACGGGCAGATTTGGGGGAGTGAGAGCTTTGCTTATCTAGATAATATAATGACCCGTGTAGCGCATTTGGATTATTTTCCGCAGTTACTGGGCGATAAAATGAGCAGGGAACCAAGATTGTCGGCCTTGAGTATTCTTTCAGCATTCCCGACGGCATATAGACTAATTGAAAAATACTTTTCTATCACCGAATGGCAATATTATTCTAAAATGATTCACCAGAATCAATCTATACTCACCAGTTCAATGGGAAGATTCTTGGATGCGCTTGCCTGTATTTTAGGAATATGCCCGGTTAGTTCATATGAAGGTGAAGCTGTCATGCTCCTCGAATCATATGCTGCCAATTGTAAGGAAGATATACATACATTTTATCCATTGCCAATGGAGAATAATACCTTGAACTGGTCTGCTTTTCTGATCTCTTTTTTGGCAGATATTGAAGCAAATAAAAGCAAAGCATATATAGCCAGGAAAATATTTTTCTCTCTGGCTGTATCAATAGAAGAACAAGCCAATTATTTTTCTATAGACAGGCTTGCTTTTAGCGGAGGAGTTTTTCAAAATGCTTTGTTGGTAGATATGATCCAAACTAAAGTAGGAAAAAAAATAAGAGTCTATTTTCACAGGCAAGTTAGCCCTAATGACGAAAATATTGGATTGGGTCAATTGGCTTGTTACCAGATAGCTAATCAATCTACAATTCTTAACAAAAAAACGACTGCTGTAGTAGAACAAAATTTGATCATTCAGTAAATCAGTAATTATGTGTTTAGCCATACCCGGAAAAATTATAGCCATTACCGCTCAGTTAGATGATACTTTCAGAACCGCGCGAGTAAGTTTTGGAGGTATACAAAAGGAAATCAATTTGTGTATGATTCCTGATGCAGCTATTGGAGATTATGTAATGGTACATGTAGGCGTAGCCATCAGCAAAGTGGATGAGGTAGAAGCGGCGAAGATATTCAGTTATTTGAAAGACATGGGAGAAGTGGGTGAGTTAGAATCGTTTTCTTAAGTAATATATTACCTGATCCAAATTTATACAATCATGAAATATTTATCTGAATATAGAGACCCCGAATTGGTAAAAGAGTTTATCAATGAAATTCATGCGATTACCACAAAGCCCTGGACCTTAATGGAAATTTGCGGTGGTCAAACCCATAGTCTGGTAAGGAATGGGATACTGGAAATGCTTCCAGATAAGATTACAATGGTCCATGGTCCTGGTTGCCCTGTTTGCGTAACCAGTGTAAGTATTATTGACGAAGCTGTTTTTTTATCTGAACAGCCTGATACCATTCTTTGTTCTTTTGGAGATATGCTTCGGGTTCCAGGTAGTAAAAAAAGCCTGCTGGAAGCCAAAGCTGCTGGAGCAGATATCCGGATTCTTTATTCGCCATTAGAAGCAGTACAAATTGCATTGAATAACCCCGATAAACAAGTTGTATTTTTTGCTGTTGGTTTTGAAACAACAGCCCCAGCTAACGCTTTAAGTGTTGTTCAGGCAGATAAGATGGGATTGAATAATTTCAGTATTCTGGCTTCACATGTATTGGTTCCGCCGGCTATGGAAGCGATTTTAAGTGATAAGGACAATAAGATTGATGCGTTTTTAGCTGCTGGACATGTATGCACAATCATGGGTATTGGTGAATACTTTCCGGTGGCTGCTAAATACCAATGCCCCATTGTTGTTACGGGTTTTGAGCCGGTAGACCTCTTGCAGGGAATTCTGATGGCGGTAAGACAATTGGAAAAAGGTGAGTTTACGGTCGAAAATCAATATGCCCGAAATGTAAAGAGGGAAGGTAACCAGATGGCGCAGGATACGATTCATGAAGTGTTCGGAATCAGTGATCGAATATGGAGGGGTATTGGTAATATTCCACAAAGCGGCTATGAAGTAAATGAAAGGTATAAAAAATTCAATGCCCGGGTGAAATTCAATATCGATATTCCTTTCGCGGAAGAAAATAAAGAATGCATTAGTGGAGATATTATGAAAGGGCTTAAAAAGCCAAAACAATGCCCTAATTTCGGAACCAAATGTAGACCCGAACATCCGTTGGGTGCTCCAATGGTAAGTAGTGAAGGCGCTTGCGCGGCTTATTATCAATATGCGAATACTGACACCGTTCTCGCATAATTTTAATGTAAATGATCTGCAAACCGGGTAATAAAATAATTTTTTTTAGTTTCCTGCTTTTGATAAGTAGTTCACTACTTGCTCAAAAGGTAATTAAAGGAACGATAGTAGATGCTGCTACTAATAGCCCATTAGAAGGAGTTACAATTACATTAATTCCTGAAAATAATTCTACAATAACCAATATCCGGGGGAAGTTTATCTTACATAAAATAAATAATACTGACTCTCTTCGTATTTCTTCAGTTGGGTTTCAAACCAAAACTATCCCGTTTTCTATGTATAGCGAAGATGCCCCGGTTGGGTTGCAACTCCAAAATATTCTGCTGGAAAATATAACGGTTAATACGAAAGTAGGGGATGAGTATAAAACAATCAGTAAAACCGATATAAAAATGCGGGGTCTGAATAATTCACAGGAAGTGTTACGAATGATTCCTGGATTATTTATTGGTCAGCACCAGGGCGGAGGCAAAGCAGAACAGATTTTTGTTCGGGGCTTTGATTGTGATCATGGAACCGATATCAATATTACGACAGACGGAATGCCCGTAAATATGGTTTCGCATGCACATGGACAGGGGTATGCCGATATGCATTTTATTATTCCGGAAACAATTGAAGAAGTTGACTTTCAAAAAGGGCCATACAATCCGGCCAAAGGTAATTTTACCACATCAGGATTTGTAGATGTGAAAACAAAAAACGCCATTCCTTCCAATACAGTTAAACTGGAAGGCGGAATGTTTGATACGTATCGGGCCCTGGGTATTTTTAATCTCTTAAATGAAAAAGCAAAACAAAAACAGGAATCATGGTACATGGCTTCTGAATTTGCATATTCAAATGGATATTTTGATCATCCACAGGACTTTAAACGATTCAATTTCTTTACAAAATATAATGCAAAGCTATCTGCCAATACGTTCCTGATTGTTAGCGCATCCGCATTTAGCAGTAAATGGAATGCTTCTGGTCAAATTCCTTCCAGAGCAGTAGCTGATGGAATGATTGGTTTTTACGGAGCTATTGATAGTACTGAGGGTGGACAAACCGCTCGAAATAACCTGAATGCACAATTGATTACTACCTTACAAGATGGGTCCTTTTTTAAAAACCAGATTTATTTCTCAAATTACCAATTTGATTTGCATACCAACTTTACTTTTTTTCTTATTGACTCAATTAATGGCGACCAGATCAGACAAAGAGAAAGCAGGAATCTTTTCGGGTATAATGGAAGTTATCATAGAACATCTCATATAGGCACAGTGCAGATCATATCCGAGATGGGTATGGGGGTGCGATGGGACTTAATAAAGAATATTGAATTATCGCATACAAAGGACAGATATATTTTACTCAACAGACTGGCTTTTGGCGATATCTCTGAATTGAATGCTTCGGGATATTTGAGTGAAACTATCCAATTCTCATCAAGGTTTAGTATGAAGGCGGGTTTGCGGTTTGATCAATTTATGAATCAGTATACTGATCATTTAAGAAGTGATAGTGTTTTTAAAGCGGCAAGCCCTATTCTTAGCCCTAAAATAAATTTTAATTTTCAGCAAAGCGCCAACACACAATTCTATCTGAATCTGGGGAAAGGCTTTCATTCCAATGACACTCGTGTTTGTGTTACGGAAAATGGGCGCAAAGTTTTGCCAGCTGCTTATTCAGCAGATATTGGAACTATATATAAGCCTTCCAAAAACCTTTTGATCCATGCGGCTGTTTGGTATTTGTATCTGGATCAGGAATTTGTTTATAATGGGGATGATGGAATGGCTCAACCTGCTGGTAAAACCCAGAGAAAAGGAGTGGATTTCTCAGGACGATATGAACCAGTTCCTTTGCTATATATTGACGCAGATATCAATTATGCACATGGAAGATTTATCGATCAAATAAAGGGTCAGGATTATATTCCGCTGGCACCGGTATGGAGTAGCACGGGGGGCATTACTTATAAAAATAAAACTGGAATGAATGGAAGCCTGCGATACAGGTGGTTAGGAAACCGGCCAGCAAATGAAAACTATTCTTTAACAGCCGCCGGATATTTTGTGAACGATTTTGTTTTGAATTATACCCAAAAGAAATACGAGATAGGGCTAACCGTAAATAATATTTTTAATGTAAAATGGAAAGAAACACAATTTGAAACGCTTAGCCGTTTAAAGAATGAAGCTACACCTGTAGATGAAATCAATTTTACTCCGGGAACGAAACTGGCTGCTAAACTTAGCCTTTGCGTTTTCTTTTAAATAATTAAATATGAGCCAAAAAATAAAGATGCAATTACAATGCCCGATGCCCAAATTTGATTTTGATATCATTACACTTGGGCATGGCAGTGGCGGATTATTAACCCATCGGCTTTTGCAAAGCGGTGTTTTTGATATTTTCAAGAATGATTTACTTGATCAACAACATGATGGAGCCATATTTGAAATGAATGGTAAATTAGCTTTCAGTACAGATAGCTATGTAATTTCACCCATATTTTTTCCCGGTGGAAATATTGGCGACCTCGCAGTGAATGGAGCCGAGGCAAAATATTTATCATTGGGTTTTATTATTGAAGAAGGGTTTTCGATGGAAGAGTTCTGGCAAGTACTTACCAGTATACAGGCAGCCGCAAAAGAAGCCAATGTTCAGATTGTGACCGGCGATACAAAAGTGGTAGAAAAGGGTAAAGGAGATAAAATATATATCAATACATCTGGCATTGGTCAGATACATCCCAAAGCAGATATCAATCATGCTAATATTGAAGTAGGTGATGTAATTATTGTAAGTGGTAATATTGCTACCCATGGCATAGCCATCATGAGTCTTCGGAAAGGACTGGAATTTGAAACAGATATCGCGAGTGACACCACACAGTTAAAAGATACAGTACTTTCTTTGGTGGAAACATTTGGAAATGGGATTCGCTTTTTGCGAGATCCAACCCGTGGTGGGGTTGCATCTGTATTGAATGAGATAGCAGAGCTTACACAGAAAGGGTTTTATCTTGATCAAAAATCATTACCAATCGATGAGCAGGTAGACGGAGCTTGTGAGATGCTGGGATTAGACCCTATTTATGTTGCGAATGAGGGGTTGTTTATGGCGGTAGTTAAAAAAGAAATCGCTGAATCTTTTCTGGCAGCACTAAAAAATGATCCCAAAGGTTCGAACGCCGCAATAATAGGTACAGTAACTGCCGAAAATCCGGGTAAGGTAATTATGAACAGTTTGATAGGTGGAAAGCGAATGGTCAATTATTTAACAGGAGAGCAATTACCAAGAATTTGTTAAGCAAATTATTCTTAAATAACAAAGGCCCTAACCATAGTTTAGGGCCTTTGTTATTTAGTGTATTATTTACTATTTAGTAAATAATTCCGGGTGCTTTAAATGATATCCGGTTTTCTCCTGATACGCTTTAGTAAATGCAAGCAAAGTGGCTTCACCAAAATGCCTGCCTATAAAACTAATACTGGCGGGCATACCATTTTCTAAAAAACCATTGGGTAAAGTAATAGATGGGTTACCGGTAAGGTTGGTAATCGCTAATTGATCACCTGTTTCCGGAGGTGCGATAATGATATCAAAGCTATCTATAAAAGGGCTCATCCTTTCCATGATCTGATAACGTAAGCGACAGGCATTGATATATTCTACAGCTGGAACAAAACGGGAAGTTCTGAATGTATTCGGCCAGCGATCCTTATTCTGTTGCACCATTTCGTCATCCTTATTAGCACGTGTTAAAGGATCAAAAGCTGCAGCTGATTCTACACCAATAATCAAAGAAAGAATCTCATCACCATGCAAACTATCCGGAAAACTAATGGGAGTAAGTTTTGCTCCCATTTTACGTAAGGTTCTGAGTGTTTCTTTTTCTGTACTGTTTTCGGGCAGACTATCTATGTAATTCCTGATATAGGCAATCCTGAGTTTGCTGATCGTATTGATGTTGGTATAATTAAAAGCAAAATCAATAGAAGACCTGTCTGTTTTATCAGCACCATGGATATACTTAAAAACGATAGCGGCATCTTCTGCAGAGCGACAAATAGGTCCAATTTTATCTGAAGTCCATGCCAGAGCCATTGCTCCTGTTTTGGCGATACTGCCATAGGTAGGACGTAACCCAGTTGTTCCGCAACGCATGGAAGGATCTACAATGGATCCATAGGTTTCTGTTCCAATTGCAAAAGCCACTAATCCAGCCGCTGTTGCTGAAGCGGAGCCTGCTGAAGATCCCCCAGATCCCTTACTGGTATCCCAGGGATTTCTGGTTAACCCGCCAAACCAAATATCATCCATAGCCAGTTCACCAAGCGATAATTTGGCAACCAGAACTGCGCCAGCTTTTTCGAGTTGGGCAGCTACAAAAGCAGTTTGATGAATTACCTGATTCCTATAAGGAGGGGTACCCCAGGTAGTATGCGTGCCTTCCACAGCAAATAAATCTTTGATACCATAAGGAATACCATGCAATGGTCCCCTGTAAATACCTCTGGCCAATTCTGCATCGGCTTTTCTTGCCTGCTTCAATGCAATTTCTTCTGTAAGTTCTATCACGCAATGAAGAACAGGGGCATATTTTTTAAGCCTTGCAAGATAGAATCGGGTAAGCTCCTCCGATGAAATTTTCTTATTTTTAATCAGTGATGCCAATTCTGTAATACTATAAAATGCAAGCTGTTCTTTTTCTTTTGGAATTGAAATGTTTGTTGGCGTGTTGAATAGAACGGGTTTCTGATATTTGGGAACCTGCATACCTGGCAACACAGGGTTATACCAGAGAGGAAAAGCAACCGAATTGGTAAGTTCTTTGTTATGAATATAGGTATAGGTATTTATTTTTCCTGCTAATATGCTGAGCATGGAGTCTCTTTTCGCATCAGAAAATGAAAGAGCAAACATTTTCTCTGCAGATTGTATTTGGGCTTTACTAACTGTTTCCTGGGCAAAGAGGTTACCTATATACAATATAGTAAGCAGACTTAATAAATGGCGCATAGATTTTTTTATCAAAACAATAGAAATGGGAAATAGTTTACCGTTGCTTTCAAACGCTAGACTTGCCATTAATCATTCGGGAAACGATACCCCCATAGGAGCCGATATCAGCCCTGATTACTCCTATAATATGGAGTATAGCATAGGAATACAATCCATACTGTACATAGCTGTGTATATTTTTAGAGAGTTTATGTATGGGATCGAGCCAGGTAATATCTTCAAATGCAAGAACCAAACCGGTTAAAGCCATGAGAAGAAACAAGAAATAGAAAATAAGATATCCGTATTGTACAAAAAGATTATGTTTTTGCTCAGGGCCTTTTACCGGGAAAGAAGCAGCGAAACGTATTCTTGTCATTAATTTCTTTTCTTTCGACAGAGAGATTTCAGCAATTATCCTCCATAATAATAAAAAGCAAAGTGCATACCCGAGATATTTATGAAGCATCCATAATTTATCACTGAATTCGTGAGCTACTTTTCTGGCTTGGTCAGGAGTAACAGAACCTCCTTTTGATTGTACCTGTTCCTGCACCATACTGATATTATTCTTTGTTTTAAACAGGGTAGAGCCAAAAATGACTGTAGTAATGGATGCAGTAAAAAACAAAAAAGTAAACCAGTGCCATAAACGAATGGACAGTGGTTTGGGTTCTTTAAAAAATGGGGTGCTTGGATTGGCAGGGATTGACATAATTGTAATTTATGTTCTCAAGATAAGGGTTTATTATTATTTCAAAATCTGACAAAGGCACCTGTAAACAAAAAGCTGCTTCACTATTATAGGAAGCAGCTTTCTGTTACATTTAGAACTTTCTACCCCCAAAATTGAACCCTATCTTAAATAAAAATCCATTTACCATTACCGATTTCCTGTATAGATACTGCTTAAGCCATGCTGGTATGAAATATCCAGGTTAAAATTGGCCTGGTAAAAGCAGAAACCACCCAATAAACCCAGATAACTATTTGTGAGATTGGTATTATTAATAACCGTTTCCGTTCCATTTACATTGTGGAAGCCTTTAGCCAAATAACAGATTTGTGGCCCCCCATAAATAAAAATAGCATTTGAATAAGGAATTCCCCCCTGTGTATACCCGCCGGGAGTGGTGGTGGTATTGGCGATAATATGATCTCCATATGAATGCTCATATACAGAAACCTGTGTATTGGATGTGCCCGGTACATAATGAGAAGTAGATACCTTGTTTTTGAAGGAAAGACAATATTCAAATAAAACCGGCACATTGATATAATTCATTGTAAGGGATTCATAGTTGTTTGCTGACTGCCCGTTATTGGCAGTAAAATAATCCCATACCAATTTTGTTTTAATTCCGACTCCAGGGCCTATATGATTCGCTAGTTCTGTTTTGTGAAGCCATTCAAAATAAATATCACCCGAATAAGCAACCTGAGTAGTCAGTGTTTGCGTTATTAATGGATTCGTACCAGGTTGTAAAGGACTAACTCCGGTACCCCCAAACCATCCACCGGCATCCAGCCCGGAATTGAAACTCCACATTTTTCCGGTATTTGATTGTGCATGTGTACTACTTACAGTGAGTACACAAAAGATAATGGCAAAGCAGAAAACTTTCATGGCAAGCAATTTAGTAATCAGTTAAAAAATAGCAGTTTATAAAAAATTACCTTTCGATCTCGCTGTTTTTTAAATTACTGTTACTAATAAACACGTCTCATGTGTGTATTGTATGCATTTCGGCAGGAGCTTGTCAGGTAATCTGCCCTGATTATTGTATTCTATAGTAAGCAGCTATCGGTAAAATCCAAACTTCAATCTGCAGGGCACAGATTGTGTCATATTTCCACGATTAAGTTAACCGATATATTAAACAAAACAAAAAATATTCTGATTTTCTGAAGATAGTTGTTTGTTTAAATAAAAGATGATTTGTGTTTGGGTAGGATATATACTAAACCAGATGTTTCCCTTTTAAGCTAAATTTAAGGATTATATAAGTGAGTCGCCTTTCAAAACCACTCAGTAATATGATAAGCATAATAGGCAAGCTATCAGGTTCAAGTTATTCATGAATTGACATAACAGGCACCTGTGCATGAAGAGCCATTTGAGAAGAAGTGCTTTTATGTATCATGCGATCAAGCAGGCTGTGTTTTTTAGGAACTACCACCAACAAGTCTAATTTTTGTTTTACAGAGAACTGGTTTACTTCTTCTTCAATATTCACTCCTGAAATAAAATGGAAAACCGGCTTTATCTCGTTCAACATTTCACGTAACCGATCAAATTCCTCTCTTTCCGACGTTCCAAGTGAGATTCCCAATTCGGTATTAACATGTAATAGGTGCAATCTGGCACGAAATGCTTTTACGATGCTTTTAATCATATCAACATGAACGCTTTCGGTTACATCTCTCAGATCGCAGGCAAGACCAACATTTGAAATGGTGGTAAACTTGGCATCGCGAGGTACAATCATTAATGGCCAGGAAAGGTGCTGGATAGCAGATAGTACATTGCTTCCAAAGAACACTCTTTCCATATTTGATTTTCCGGTGGCTCCCATGATAACAGCATACGGCTGAATAAAACTACAATAATCTTCAATTTTTTTTATGATGGATCCATCTTTTACCTCAGCATAAATGTTTACAGCTCCTTCAGCCCTATAAACGAGTTTTTCTTTCAAATCCTGAATTTTCTTAACTGCGTCTCTTTTTAATTGGGTAACTATATCAGCCGAAACAGGGACTTCACTAAAAGTTACCGGATATTGATACACATGAACAAGGGCAAGGTTCCCTTTAATAGCCAAAGCAAAATCCAACGCATAATAAGCGGCATTTACAGAAACAGGGGAAAAATCTATCGGAACTACAATTGTTTTCATAACTAATTATTTTATTATAAGAGGGGATTCCGGGATAGCTTATTTCGAAGGATACAGATAGGTGTGCGAAAGTAGAAATAGCCTTATTCTGAATATATGATATTCCTCAAGTCAATATTTGATTTCTGTCAGATAGGCTTTGATTGAAAATGACCGGCTTGAGGGGGGTAAGTAGAATAGTCAGGCGGATGATAAGATATTATTTGGGAAAAAGAACCAACATGATAAAAATCAGTTTGCAAATAGACCTGTGTCAGGTAAACACCTTATGCGGAAAATTAAGTTTGTATAAAAAAATATGCAGTTGCGCATTTTTCCAACACAGCATATCAGCGACCTGCAAAAAGACTTCAATGCGGCCTTCCCGTATTTGAGGCTGGAAATATTGGATTTTAAAACCTGTCAGGCGCCTGATAATGATAATGTATTGAAACAATCAGCCACCCCTAACTCCAATCCTCTTTATTTAGGAAATTACCAGGGCACGATTACGGATGGGATCCTTGAAATTGAGGAAACTATGAAAGTAAATGAGTTAGTAAGATTGTTTAAAGAGGAATTTAGTCTTTGTGTACAGGTTTTTCGCCGTTCCGGTATTATGTGGTTACAAACCAGCATGACAGCAGAGTGGACTTTAAAAAAGCAAAATGAACATGGAAAAGACCTCTCCCCTTCTCAAAAAGTGTATTGAAAGGAAAGTATATTTTACCGTGTATTAATAAAGAAGGGTATCCAGTTTATCTATATCAATAATTTTTATCCTTCCTTCTTTTATCTCAACCAGTTTTTCAGCTTTAAAATCACTGAGTGTGCGAATCAGTGATTCGGTAGCTGTACCTACATAGTGTGCAATATCATCTCTGGAAATTTCCAGTGAATGACTGTTTCCTTCCAGGTTATATTTTTTATGAATTGCGATCAGTGATTTGGCAACGCGTATTCTTAGAGAACTATATGCGAGGTTTAAAAGGCGCTCTTCTTTTTCTTTTACATTCTGTGTGATAATCTGTATAAAACGATTTGCCACATTAATATCTCCATAGATCATTTGTAAAAAATCTTCCCTGGGTATATGTAATATTTCAGCATCCTCTAAAATCATCGCATTGTTTTCGTAAGAATTATTGGCAATCAGGGCTGAATACCCAATAAAATCGCCTTCGCTTAAAATATCCGTAATGTATTCTTTTCCATCCTCATGCAGTTTATATTCTTTTACCTTTCCTTTTAATATATAATACAAAAACTTTGGCCTTTTACCCTCCTGAAAAAGGCATTGTTTTTTTGTATAAGCTTCAATATCAAATTTTTCAGACAGCTTATTGAACATGCCGGCATTATTTACGTCTGAGAGGAACTCGGAGATTCCCTGTTTTGACAATGGATAATTTTTATCCATTACTTCTGATTTTTTCAGACGAACTTCAATAGCGTTTAATAATTCTATTTCTTCATAGGGTTTGGTTATATAATCATCGGCACCCATTTCCATCCCCTTTCTGAAATCGGATCTTTCTGTTTTTGCTGTCAGAAATATAAGGGGTATGTTTTTGGTATCGGGGTTTTTACGCATCATGTGTAACACTCCGTAGCCGTCTAATTCCGGCATCATAATATCGCATACTACCAGGTCGGGGAGTTCTTTTAAGGCAATATGAACGCCCACCTTCCCGTTTTCGGCTGTGAATACATGATACCCGGCAAGTTCCAGAATCTCAGCAGTATTTTCTCTGATATCTGCGTTGTCTTCGATCACTAAAATTCTTTTCATATCAGGCATTATTTAATGGTATTGAAATGGTAACAACGGTTCCTTTATTCAGTTGACTTTTTACATCGATTAAACCATTTAATAGGCCTACATATCTTTTTACAATGTGTAAGCCAAGACCGGTTCCATGAATATTGGTTGCATTGGCTGCCCGGAAAAAACTAGAGAATAAATGCTTTTGATCTTCCTCGCTTATGCCAATTCCATGGTCAGTTATGGTAAGTAACAGCAGGTTGTCAGTGTTTTCCGTTTGAATCGTTATTTTTTTACCCTCACCTGAAAATTTGATTGCATTACTAATCAGGTTAATTATAATATTCCGAACTAATTTTTTATCTGAATGTATGATTGGATTACCAGTATATTTTTGTTCAATATACTGGTGGGGTTTTAGCATAGGGGCTAACTCTTCCACAATATCCAGGAGGCAATCTTGTAGGTTGATGCTTACTGTTTGGGTATGCACTTTTCCTTCATCCAGCTTGCCGAGGGAAAGAAAATCTTCCAGTATTTCATTTAAATGTTTGGCAGACCCTTTTATTTTTTCAATATGCTTGTTTCTTTTTTCCTGCTCGTCTGTTTGGTTGTATTTTTCAAGTAATGTAGCTGAAGACAGAACAGTGCTGAGCGGAGTCCTGAACTCATGAGAAGCCATTGAAACAAACCGACTCTTTATCTCATTTAATTGCCTTTCCTTATCAAGCGCCTGGTTTAATTCAGATTGGGATTGTTCTAATTTCTGAAGCGCTTCTCTCAGAATCATGGTTCTTTCCTCAACTTTTAATTCCAGCTCGGCATTTAATTTTTTTACCTGGCTGGTTACTTTTTCCAGTTCAGCCTGTTGCAGTTTCATCGTAGTGGCAATCTTTTTTCGCTCTGTGATGTCTACGATAAAAGCGATTACAAATATTTCCCCGTTTTTTTGATAATGGCTAAGACTTATTTCCACTGGAAGAATCGTTCCATCTTTTTTTTGGCCAGATAGTTCCCGGTTATAACCCATGGCCCGGTTTGAGGGAGCTGAATGAAAACTTTCTAAAAGGGAATGGTGATCAGACTTGTATTTATCAGGCACTAATATTTCTATCGGTTTGTTAATAATCTCATTACTTGTATAGCCAAAAATTCTTTCGGCTGCAGGGTTAATCAATATAATATTACCGGCACTGCTGGTCAGGAGAATACCTTCTGTAGCATTCTCAAATAAAGAGATAAAGTGTTCCTGGTCCTGATAAGCCGGCATATTTTGTTTTTACATTTGGGAAAGTATACAGGTTAATGTAAGATGGATTCTTCGAGCTTCATTACTTTCGGATACAGTACAGAGTTTTCAATATAAATATGTTGCATGATATCATAATCCATCTCTTTTAATTTGTAGATAGCCACTTTATGACTGATACAGGCTCGATCAGGAGCTGTATAGTTATTCAATATCCTTCTTATTTCGAGCACGATAGAAGCCAGGCTTTGTTCATGCAGAGTCATAATATTCATGGGCTTTTGCAAAGAAGTTACCAGCATTTTTCCAAAAGGGTCCTTAGTTTGGTAAACTGTATTTAAATGATGTATATAGCTGAATACAACCAGTTCTTCATATTCCATATGCGGAATAATCTCTTCCTGTAAAGTTCTAAGAAGCGTATGCACTTGTCGCATTTGCGGGTATTTCTTTTCATGATCCTCCATAAAATCAGCTACTAAACCCAATATAACAGGAAGCTCTTTTTTCAGATAACTATGGTGTACATTAACAATATATTGGGTGAGGAAATCAATATCCCAGTTTTCAAAATCAAGGTTGGCGGGTAGTTGACTGATTTGAATGGCTTTCTCTAATTCTTTTTTTACTTCCCCCAAATCCAAACCCTTCATCATACAGGCAGTAGATAGCGGAAATTTGCCACCACAACAATATTCTATATCATATTTCTGAAAAACTTTTGAAGTTCGGTAATCAAAAAGCACAATTTCTGAAACGGTGGCTTCGGGTTTTATTTCAAATGATCGTAAAAACATTGTTTTACTAGCTGGCTTTTGCGGGAAAATCCGGGCCTTTTTCTGTGCAAAGATTTCTACATAATAGCGCCATTTATATGACCAAAATCATATTTTTTACTGAATATCCTCATAATTAGGACTATGCTTGAAAATTAGTTTTACAAATCATATTTTATATCTATGTCTGCTCAACCCAAAGTTGTTGAAAAAATACTTTGTGCCCACTGTGGCGACCCCTGTATAACGGCCGGTATCAGGCTGGACGAAAAAAATTTCTGCTGCGATGGCTGTAAAATGGTTTATCAGCTGATAAATGAATACTCGTTATGCGAATATTATAATCTGAACGATGCCCCCGGTATTACGCAAAGGGTTACACTCCGGAAAGACAAATTTGCTTTTTTGGATGATCTGGCTATCACATCAAAACTGATTAGTTTCAAAGACGGAGAGCAGGTGCATGTTACACTTTACCTGCCTCAAATGCATTGTAGTTCCTGTTTGTACCTCCTGGAAAACAGCCACAGACTGGATGAAGGTATTCGAAACGCAAAAGTGAATTTTACCAGAAAAGAGGTAACAATCGTTTTTATGGAAAAGGAAACCACACTTCGTAAAGTAGTGGAAATGCTTACCAGAATCGGCTATGAACCCTATATCAGCCTGAATGATCTTTCTGGTCACCGCCCCGCAATCAATAAAAAAATGATTGCCCAAATGGGTTTGGCGGGTTTTTGTTTTGGAAATATCATGCTGTTCAGTTTCCCTGAATACCTGGGTATAGATGCCAGTGAAGCAGGATTGCGGAGCGTTTTCCGCTGGGCAAGTTTTACACTCGCTTTACCGGTTTTCTTTTACTCTGCCCTGCCCTTTTATGAATCATCCTGGAAAAGCCTTAAGCATCGCTTCCTGAATATTGATACGCCAATAGCTTTGGCCATTATCATCACTTTTATCAGAAGTGTATGGGAAGTTTTTTCCGGAACCGGTGCAGGTTTTTTTGACTCTATGAGCGGGATTGTGTTTTTTATGCTTGCCGGACGTGTTTTACAGGATAAAACTTATCAGATGCTTTCGTTCGAGAGGGACTATACTTCTTATTTTCCGGTGGCAGTATCAATATTGAAAGATGAGCAACAAATACCTACCGTATTACCAGCTATTAAACCAGGGGATACTTTATTAATTCATAACGAGGAACTGGTACCTGCTGATGGTATTCTTACAAAAGGGAAAGCTTTTATCGACTATAGTTTTGTTACCGGTGAGTCTATGCCGGTGATGAAAGAAATGGGTGAATTGGTATATGCCGGTGGAAAGCAGACGGGTGGGAATATTGAGATACTGGTAATGAAAGAAGTTGCGCAAAGCTATCTCACTTCACTTTGGAGCAGGGAGGACGAGAATAAGGATAAAAAAGTACATATATCCTTTGTTCATATTCTTAGCCGCTATTTTACCTATATCGTATTTTTAATTGCGGGCCTTACTGCGTTATACTGGAAAGTACATGACCCGGTAAGAATCTGGCAGGCAGTTACAGCCATATTCATCATCGCTTGCCCCTGTGCACTTCTTTTGTCCAATTCCTTCACAAATGGGAATATGCTTAGGATACTGGGACGAAACCATTTTTACCTCAGAAATGCTCAAACAATAGAAGACATTGCGAAGGTTACACATATTGTTTTTGATAAAACCGGAACCCTTACCTCCCCTTTAGAGCAGGAAATTGTGTATGAAGGCAAACCCCTTTCCTTATTGCAAAAACAAAAAATTGCTGCTATAGCTGCCTATTCCACCCATCCATTAAGCCGTGCCTTAGCCAAACAGTTACCATTTGCAGGGGATATAGAAGTACTGGCATTCAAAGAAATACCCGGTGAAGGAATAGAAGGGCTTGCAGGGGGAGATCTCATCAGAATCGGCTCAAGTAAATATATAACCGGGGAGAAAGAAATCAGATTAGCAACGGCTGTCTTTATCAGCTTTGAAAATAACCTGCATGGGTCATTCCGGTTCAGTAATCATTACCGTAACGATATCCCATCCTTGATCAGGGATTTGCAAAAGAAATATCGGGTTTCTGTATTAACAGGTGATAACGAATCAGAAGAAAAAAACCTTCGTGAAATACTGGGTAAAGATTCCGTTATCCTGTTTCATCAAAAACCGGAAAATAAACTGGCCTATATCCTTCAATTACAGAAAATGGGAGAGAATGTAATGATGATTGGAGATGGACTCAATGATGCCGGTGCCTTGAAACAAAGTGATACGGGAATTGCCGTAACCGAAGGAAATAACAATTTTACCCCCGCCAGTGATGCAATCCTTGATGCAGCAGCCTTCTCAAAATTCACCCGATTTATCCGATTATGTCGCGATAACAGGAGGATTGTAATGGTTAGTTTTCTTATGTCGATTATATATAATATAATAGGTTTATACTTTGCTGTTCAGGGTAATTTATCGCCTTTAATAGCCGCTATTTTGATGCCCAGTAGCTCACTTTGTATCCTATTGGTCACTTTTGGCAGTAGTAATCAGTTAGCTAAACGAATGAAAATCTGATAGTTGCCAGAGGAAATATATTTTTTATTGACGAAGATCAGTTACCCGGATGATATTCGTTATGTCCCATGGCTTCGGCCAACAATATTTTTACATCTAATAGGACTTTATGAGTGTAATCATAATTCTGATCATTGCCAGTATTACCATAGCCTCCCTTTTCCTGGTGGCCTTTTTGTGGGGGGTGAAATCGGGGCAATTTGAAGATGATTACTCACCGGCTTCCAGAATATTATTTGATGATAAACCAGCTCCTGAAAAAGAAATAAAATAAATACCAATAAATAAATCCCCTTATGCAAATGGAAAAATTTTATTATGATAACCGGATCGTTAGGGCTTTCGGCTATGCAACTGTCATTTTTGGTGTGGTAGGCATGCTTGCAGGGTTATATGTAGCTGTACAGATTTATCTGCCACAGATCAGCATGAACTTTGCACCAACCACTTTTGGCCGGGTACGTCCTTTACACACAAACGCCATCATTTTCGCGTTTGTTGGTAATGCCACTTTTGCCGGGGTATATTATTCTTTACAACGACTTTGCAAAGCCAGGATGTTCAGCGATAAACTCAGCTGGGCCCATTTCTGGGGATGGCAGGCAATTATTGCCGCTGCAGCCATCAGTCTGTTAATGGGAAAAACAACTGGTAAAGAATATGCTGAGTTGGAATGGCCTATTGATATATCTATCACATTGGTATGGGTGATTTTTGGTATCAATATGTTTGGTACGATCATAAAAAGAAGAGAAAAACATTTATATGTAGCTATCTGGTTTTATATCGCTACCTGGGTTACCGTGGCTATGCTCCATATTGTGAACTCAATGGAAGTGCCTGTTTCTTTCATGAAAAGTTATAGCTGGTATGCTGGCGTACAGGATGCTTTGGTACAATGGTGGTACGGACATAATGCGGTGGCTTTCTTCCTTACCACACCTGTACTAGGTCTGATGTATTATTTCCTGCCAAAAGCAGCTAACAGACCCGTATATTCTTATCGTCTTTCCATTATTCACTTCTGGGCTTTGATTTTCCTGTATATCTGGGCAGGCCCTCACCATTTATTATATACTGCATTACCTGATTGGGCACAATCACTGGGTGTGGTTTTTTCCATTATGCTGATTGCGCCTAGTTGGGGTGGTATGCTGAATGGTTTGTTTACATTAAGAGGCGCATGGGATAAGGTAAAAGAAGATCCCGTTTTAAAATTCATGGTGGTTGCGATTACCTGTTATGGTATGGCCACTTTTGAAGGACCTATGTTAAGCCTCAAAACCATCAATGCGATTGCTCACTACACTGATTGGATCATCGCACACGTACACATCGGTGGTCTTGGCTGGAACGGATTTATGGCATTCGCTATATTATATTATATGGTGCCAAGGCTTTGGGATACTACTTTATATTCAAAAAAATTGGCTACCAATCACTTCTGGTTAGGAACCATTGGTATCATCATTTATGCAGTACCTATGTATTGGGCAGGTTTTGAACAAAGCCTGATGTGGAAATCATTTACTCCGGAAGGACAACTGAAATTCCAGTTCCTCGAAACGGTTACCAACATCAAACCTTTATATGTATTAAGAAGTATTGGTGGTGCATTATACCTAACAGGTGCTTTGATCATGGTATATAACCTTGCAAAAACGATTCTTCAGGGAACTTTTGTACCTGATGAAGCGGCTGAAGCAATGCCTATAATAAAAGAAGTATCTCCTAAAAAAGAATACTGGCATAGAGTAATTGAAAGAAAACCCGTAACCATGCTGGTAGTAAGTTTGGTGGCAGTTGCCATTGGCGGATTAATAGAAATGATACCCACATTCCTGATTAAATCAAATATCCCCACCATTGCCAGCGTGAAACCGTATACACCTTTGGAATTACAGGGACGTGATATTTATATCAGGGAAGGCTGTTATCTCTGTCACTCACAAATGATACGCCCATTTAGAGATGAAGTAGCCAGGTATGGTGAATATTCAAAAGCAGGTGAATTCATATACGATCACCCATTCCAGTGGGGAAGTAAACGTACCGGACCAGATCTGGCACGCGAAGGAGGTAAATATCCCGACAGCTGGCATTATAACCACATGTATGATCCAAGATCTATGTCACCAGGATCTATCATGCCACAATATACTTGGTTACTGGAAGATGCCGTTGATACAGCATCAACCCCGGCTAAAATCAGGGCAATGCAAACTTTAGGTGTGCCTTATCCTGATGGGTATGATCGGATTGCGAATGCCGATCTTGTAAAACAGGAAGAAGCCATTGCTGCCAGTCTGGAAAAAGATAAAATCAAAACACCGGCCAATAAAGAAATCATTGCCTTGATTGCTTATCTCCAAAGAATAGGAATAGATATCAAAGCAGAACCCAAGAAAGTAATTGTTGCGGATAAAAATTAAGAAAACCGATTATGAAATTTATCTATTACATAGAAAAAATTGGCGGAGTCGACATATTTGGGATTATATCTCTACTGATGTTTTTTGTATTCTTTATTGTGATGATGATATGGGTATTCAAGACCAAGAAGAAAACATTTATGGAGATAAGCCGTATACCACTTGATAACTGAGAAATAAACATAACTATTATGCACCCACAACTTACAAAACGGTTAAAATATATCACCGGTCTCTGTTCCGGTCTGTTATTGGTTAGCATTCAGCCAGCATTGGCAGCAGGACCTCCTGCACCTTCCATACTAAGCAATACAGTAGCCTTATTCCTGATTGCGCTAATGATTTTGTTATTGGCTTGTATTGCTATTATGGGAAAAGTATTATTATATGTTGCAAAAATTTCCTTACATAAAGAAAAGGAAAAACAAAAAGCAAATACAGCAGGTATAACCGCTTCTATAGTGGCTGTGTTTTTATTATTCAGCATGCCCCTGTTTGCCCAAACTGTTGTGCCAGACGCAGGCGCAGTGAAATCAGCTACAGATGCAAGTATTGCCGGGATGAGCTCAGAAGCTTTTTATATGATGATGTCAGTTATTTTTCTGGAACTGGTCATTATATTAGCTATGCTGTATAATATGAATGTATTACTCAAGTCTGAAACCCTGAAACTGGCTGTTGAAAAAGGAGAAGCCAAAATACCTACCCTGAGTTGGTGGGCTCGTTTTAACAATTTCAGACCTGCTGAACAGGAAGCAGATATTGACCTCGGTCATGATTATGATGGAATCCGCGAACTGGATAACCGTCTCCCGCCATGGTGGATTTATGGATTTTATATAACCATTTTATCAGGATGTATTTATTTATACCGTTTTCATGTTTCGCATACGGGTTTGTCTAATGCAAAGGAATATGAATTGTCGGTGATTAAAGCAGATCAGGATATCAAAGAATATATTGCTAAGAAGGGAGATGCCGTAGACGAAAATACGGTTACAGTATTAACTACTCCTGATGACCTGGCAGCAGGTAAAACAATATTCATGACTACCTGTATTGCCTGCCATACGGCTACCGGTGGTGGAAGTGTTGGCCCTAACCTTACTGATGATTACTGGTTACATGGAGGAAGTATTAAAAATATTTTCAAAACTATCCGCTATGGAGTAAATGCAATGCCACAGTGGCAAAACACCTATTCTAATAAGCAAATAGCACAGGTGGCCAGCTATGTAAAATCATTGCGGGGTACCAATCCGCCTAATCCAAAAGCACCACAAGGTGAATTGTACAAAGAAGAGGCAGCACAGGTTGCACCAGTGGCAGATAGTGCGGGAAAAGCAAACAAGGAGCCTATTAAGGACTCCCTGAAAAAATAAATGTTCTTTTAAAATGGATGATCAATTAAAAGCGAAATCTTCGAGAACTTCGCCTGAATCTTTTCGTGACAGGCTGACAACAGTAGATGCCAGCGGGAAAAGAAAATGGGTTTTCGCTCAAAAACCAAAAGGAACATTTTATTCAATTCGCACCTGGGTTAGTCGTGGCTTCTTTATCCTTTTTTTTGCATTGCCTTTTATTAAGGTGAACGACAGACCACTATTCCTTTTCAATATCCCAGAGGCAAAGTTTATTCTTTTTGGAAAAATTTTCTGGCCACAGGATTTTTTTATTCTGGGTCTTACCATGATTACTTTTATTGTATTTGTGGTACTATTTACGGCAGCATTCGGGCGATTATTCTGTGGTTGGGTTTGTCCGCAAACCATTTTCATGGAAATGCTTTTTCGTAAGATTGAGTATTTTATAGAAGGCGATGCCGCCCAACAAAGGATACTCAAAAACGCTCCCTGGACAGAAGAAAAAATTCGTAAAAAAATTACAAAAAATATAGTTTTTTACCTGCTGGCATTTATCATTGCCAATTTCTTTCTTTCTTATATCATTGGCATGGATGAGTTGGAAAAGATTGTGCGGGAGCCAATAAGTATGCATGTTGGCGGACTTTCTGCCATTCTTGTATTTTCAGGAGTCTTCTTTGGGGTGTATACTTATTTCAGGGAGCAGGTTTGTACAGTAATTTGTCCATACGGCAGACTGCAAAGCGTTTTACTCGACCCCAATTCGATGATTGTAGCGTATGATTATAAAAGAGGAGAACCCAGATCAAAGTTTACCAAAGAAGCTGACCCAACTGTTCACAGGGGCGACTGTATAGATTGTTTTCAATGTGTGAAAGTTTGCCCAACGGCTATTGATATCCGTAACGGGTTACAAATGGAATGTGTGGGATGTACAGCCTGTATCGATGCTTGTAATGCCATTATGGATGCTACCAAAAAAGATCGGGGTTTAATACGCTATGCATCAGAGAACGGAATTGCTGGAAGTATGGCATTGAAATATACAGTCAGGATGAAATTATATACCGTATTGCTGATTGTATTGGCCGGGGCTTTATCTTTTCTGTTAATTACCCGTAAGAACGTTGACGGAACTATTGTAAGAGCACCTGGCATGTTATACCAGGAAAGAGGAAAAGATAGTATTTCCAATCTCTATGTAGTAAAAGTAATTAATAAAACAAGACAGGATATCCCTATCACATTGAGAGTAGAAAATGCACCCGGAAGAATTATCGAAGCTGAGGGTAGAAGTATCCGGGTTGCAAAAGAAGGACAGGGAACCGGATCTTTCTTTATCGTGTTGCCAAATACATTCATCAGCGATAGGAAAACAAAATTGGAAATTGGATTGTACCAGGGAGAGGAGCGTATTACGGTTCTGAAAACCAATTTTATGGGGCCGTTTAATAAATTCTGATTACTAAGTATATTTATATGGAATTTTCCCGTAACGAATAAAAAATACTATTATGAATTGGGGATATAAAATTGTCTGCACTTTTATCGTGTTTGCCAGTATGATCTGTTACCTGGCCTATCGTTCTATGAGCCTTAATACAGATCTGGTGGATAATGAATATTATAAAAGTGAATTGGTATACCAGCATACTATCGACGGAAGTAATAGCGCCAATCTTCTGAGTACTGCTCCGGAAATTAAACAAACCGGACATACGGTAACTTTACAAATGCCTTCAGAAATGAAAGGCAAGCCATTAACCGGTACAGTTTTGTTTTTTTGTATCTATAATTCTGCTAAAGATAAAAGTTTCCCTTTGAAGGTTAATGAGAATGGCCTGCAGGTTTTTCCGGATTCTATCACTGCAGGTAATTACACGGTTAAGATCGATTGGAATGATGATAAAAAGAATTATTATTCTGAAAGCAAAGCAAATATTTTCTAATGGTATGGCAAATCTTAGTGGCCGGATTTACACTGGGTATGGCAGGTAGCCTGCATTGTGTAGTTATGTGTGGCCCATTAAGTCTGGTTCTTCCAACCCATCATTTGTCTCCAATAACAAAATTCATTTCATTATTTCTGTACCAGATAGGTCGCATCATTACGTATTCTATTTTCGGCCTCTTATTTGGCCTGTTAGGGAGAACCATATTTATGGCTGGCTTCCAGCAATGGTTTTCAGTAATCATTGGCAGTTTAGTATTAATATTCTCAGTTTTGTATTTTATCAGAAAACGAAGCATTCATTTTGCTCCTTTTTCTAAAAGCTACCTATGGGTACAAAAATTATTAGGAACAATTCTAAAACAAAATTCAGGCCTTTCCGGTTTTTTGATTTTGGGTATAGCTAACGGATTATTGCCTTGCGGAATGGTGTATATAGCACTTGCTGCGGTAGTTACTATGACACATATTGGCAATAGCATGGCGTTTATGGCCATGTTTGGCGCAGGCACTTTACCCGCCATGCTCATTATGGGATATGCGGGCCAATTGCTCAAACCTCAAGTCAGAACAATATTTAACCGTTCAGTTCCATTCTTTATTACAGCCACAGGTATTATCCTTTTGTTACGAGGCTTAAACCTGGGTATACAGTTTATCAGCCCAGAATTACCGCATAGCCCTGGTCAGGCAATCAGTTGCTTTCATTAATACGCGTTTCTGCCAGCGGATTGCTTTTTTTCATTGTTGAGTATACTCAATCAGGTAAATGATAAGGGTCATTTATTTTGGAAAATAGCTATATTAACTTCGGTAAGGCTGTTAATAACGAACCAGACGAAGTATAAAATTAGCAGCCATAACGATATGCTTGGCGAATTAAACAATGCACAGATCCGTAATGTACTTGCCAGTCAGGTGCTGGGAAGATTAGCCTGCTCTGAAAATGACCAGCCCTACATCATACCTATTACCTATACCTATAACGGTGAATATATCTATGGGCAAATGAATGAGGGTAAAAAACTGGATATACTTAGGAAAAACCCAAAAGTATGTTTTGAAGTAACCCTTATGTCTGATATGACCAACTGGCAATCTGTATTGGTATTCGGAGAATTTGAAGAACTCAAAGACCAGGAAGAAGAGAAAGCCCGTTATATACTATTCAACAGGATATTTTCATTAATGACGAGCAGCACAGTTCATACAGAAGGACATGAAGAAGATAGCAAGATTGATGATGGAAACCGGGTAAAAAACATCCTTTACCGGATAAAAATTGACACAATTACTGGACGCTTTGAAAAGAAGTAACTAGTTGAGATTTGGAAAAGCCATACCTACTATAGGTATTAGTAAGTATAAAAGCCTGCAATGAGTATACAAGTAGTATAACCATGGCAGGCTTTTATGATAAAATAATTCTTACAATGCAAATGTAAGATGCGCCATCGCCTTAAGCCTTAATTGTGTTTGACCCTCCGCAAAATTTTGTTGCATGGGTAATTGTACATTCATTCCCATACCTATCTTATTAAATCCAAACTCAACTCCGGCCAAGGCAGTAGTTACATGACTGCCTGTATATTGCACTTTTGCTCCGTTTAATACATTACTGCTCACTGATTCATAGCCGATACCTATATTGGGAGAGATAGTATGTTGTTTTACGGCTATTTTATAATAACCAATGCAGGTAGAACTGAATTTATTGCCATACCTGTATTGATCATGGTTAGTAGTATTGATTTTATAAGTAGCGGATGCGTTTACCCCAAAATTCCCAACTGAAATGGTATAAAGGCCATTCAATAAAAAATCCAGACTTCCTGTACCCAATTGTGCATTAATATCCGCAATCGTTGTATTGGTATCTTTCAGGTTTACATTAAATCCCCCGGTTGGTAATTTAAAACCGCCTCCAAACCATACTTGCTGATCCAGCACTTTATTGCTATTGGTTCTTTTTGTTGTATGCAGCAATTGATATTGAGCCATTGCGGTAATATCACCCAGCCCATTCTTGAAACTTGTGCCATCATCATCCACCTGTTTATTGGCATAATAAGGAACAAAACCAAATACTTTTAGCCTTCTGCTGATATTGAACCCAGTCCATACTTCTACCGAATTGTAATGATTCGTGCTGAACTGGGTGGGATCGTTAGCCAGCTGTGTATGGTATTCAGCATAATGATATCGAATACCCAAAAATTGGCTACTAAAATTAGGTAATAGTCCAAAGTACAAATTGCCACCTCCGCATCCACAGATAGGGCATGCAATTGAGCTAATGGATAGTACGAGGAAACCGAGTATAAAGAAAATTTTTTTCATGAAATATAATTTAAGATACCATTTATTCAGGCGGTTTCATTTTTGAAAATAGCTTACCTGAATAAATGGTGTCTGTAATTCTGAATGTAGATAATAATAACCAGGCTTACCTTACTGCAAATAGCTGGAATTGCCAGTTGCCTTACAAGTAAGCTGAATAAAAAAATTAAAATAGAGGGTTCACTCCGGGTGGATGAAAGAAATCCGAAGGCATATCCTGAAGGGATGGAATATGATAGCCAGGGTAAGAAACAGAAAATGAATACCCGTATTCAGAGAAGCAGGCAAAAAATGATTTACTCGAAATCACTTCGTCCTTATTGTCATTTCTCCGTTCGGGGTTTTGCTTGTCTTTATTTTCCTCCTGTTTCATTTTCTTCGATAGCTGACAATGCCCGTTACAATGTAACATAGGCTTTGCTTTATTTTCGCAGTTCTTAGCAAAGGAAGCGGTGTTGGCATAATAATCAACCACAATAGACAGCCGATAAAAAGTTTGCACTGAAAACGCTACAAGGAATAATATTGCTGTTAATGAGTTTAACATAAAGCGCTGCAAATGTAGTGACTGATATGTAAAATTCAAATTTTGAAATCTGACAGATTGTATAAAAACTTTTCACCAAAAGCTGTCAATAACCATATGACGAAAAAGCCCGCTAATTCCTGCGATATATTTCTAAAATTAACATATCACTAAAACTTGCTTTATGGTTAATTGAGTACTTTTAAAATACACCAAACCAACGATTATGAAAAAAGCAGCTATTTTCGGACTCTTCGTAATCATTGGTTTTTCTTTTTTGGGTTGTTTAAAAACCAATTCTACAACACCCATTAGCGCTTTTCAGTATGCCCTTGAGGGAAAATGGCAATCAGACAGTACAGTTTCTATTTTTAATGATACCCGTTACGGGGATACTGTTTATATTAATCATTTTGTAACGATTTCGAACGACGGTCCCATTGTAACTATCACAATGCCCGTTAATGATGCGATGAATTATACAATAAACAGTGATTCTTCATTGATCCCCTACGTTAAACGATCAGGTTTATTAATTGGTTGTGGTGCTCCGGCATCTTTTACTAAAATCCGGCTTGCTTCAAATCAATTACAATTTGTTTCTTTTGATGGAATGTATATTACCACAACCTATATGCATAAAGTGAAATAATCAGTTGCCTCGTTTACTTAAACCGGAAGATGAAAAATAAGTATATCTTTTTTCTATTTATTTCCATTCAATTTAATACAAGGGCTTTAATGGCCCAGCAATTGCTAGATTCCATTCCCGCAGAATTCCCTCATTTAAGAAACCATTTTAAAATGATTTTTTCAAGTAACCTGGGTATTCAGTGGGAACAAAAATTAAACAAGGTTTCCAGCTTGGGATTTTTTGGGGGATATAGTCTGGGACGCCAATCCGACAACTACACCAACAGAGCATTACCAATTATAACCTCTCCGGATGCATATATTGAATACAGAAATTATTTTGATTTGCTAAAAAGAATTGCAAATCAAAGGTATACCCGTAACAATTCTGCAGAATTCTTTTTTGGACGTGTTGAATCTGTGTTTGCTGTGAGTGGACAAAACACTTTCAATCTACTTTTTATTCAGGGTTTGGGGGCACAAAGATCAGTTACTCATTATATACAAGCTGGATTACAGGCTGGTTTGGTAGAACACTTTTTCTATGATAAACCGATTACTGGTGGTTTTAACTACATCCGTTTAGAGCCTATGTTTAGTATTGTGGTTTCATTTTCATTCCAATATTGAACCCAGGTAAATAGCAGATACTTAGTTTCGAATGGCAGCCAAACATTTACTTGCAGAACCGTAAAATCTTCTCTACATTAGGCCTGCTTAATCTTGCAAAAACTAAACCTCTCGATATGCTTGGCCTGATGATGCATTCCCCTCTTACCCTGAGTAAACTCTTAGATCATGGATATCGTGTATTCCCCCAAAAACAAATCATTACGATTCTGCCAGATAAAACAAGGCATCAATACACCTATACGGATTTATACAAACGAAGTAAAAAGCTGGTCTATAGCCTAATACATAAACTCCACATAAAAAAAGGAGATAATATTGGAACTTTTGCCTGGAACCATTACCAACATATGGAACTATACTTTGGTATCCCAGGCGCCGGCGCAGTTTGTCATACGATTAATATTCGTTTATCTGCCGCCCAAACCGAATTCATTGTTAATAACGCAGAGGATCGGTTTATATTTATTGATGCGACCCTTGCATCTTTTTTCGAACCCATCGCTCCATTGCTGCCTACTGTTGAAGGATACATTATTCTCAATGCCCCAGCATCTTTTTCGAGTTCACTTCCTAACTGGATGCATTATGAAGACCTGATAAAAAATTCACCTGATAACCTTGACTGGGTAGAAATGGAAGAAGACGAAGCTTGTTCCATGTGTTATACAAGTGGAACAACCGGCTTACCCAAAGGCGTCTTGTATTCACACAGATCCTGTTGTTTACATGCATTGGTGGTATCCTTACCGAATAATGCCGCTATCAGTTCTTACAGCAGAATACTGGCTATTGTTCCGCAATTTCATGTATTGGCCTGGGGACTCCCTTTTGCAGCAGTTATGGCCGGAGCAGTAATGGTGCTTCCCTCATCAAATATGCAACCTGAAGCGCTGGTAAAAATGATCATAGATGAAAAGATTAATCTGGCAGGAGGGGTTCCTACCATTGGTCAGGGTATCTATACAGTATTGAAAACACTTAACCCGCCAAACCTTCCATTAAAAGATTTCCTGATTGGCGGAGCTACGGCACCTCCCAGTTTAATAGATAATTTTCAAAAAGAGTTCAATGTCAGACTTATTCATGCCTGGGGAATGACAGAAACCTCACCGGTTGGCACCCTGAGCAAATTACAGCCTGAGCATGAATCTTTATCAGAAGCCGATAAAATCAGAATTCGCTCATTACAAGGCCAGGAAGCACTATTTATAGATATCCGTATTATGACAGAAAATGGCCAATTTGCACCCAGGGATGGAGTTACGGTTGGAGAGATCGAGATTAGGGGACCATGGGTAATTAATGCTTATTATAAATCTATCAGTCGCGAAAATTTTAGTGAGGATGGCTGGTTTAAAACCGGCGATGTAGGACATATTAACCCCGAAGGATACCTTCAAATCACGGATCGTGCAAAAGACCTCATTAAAAGTGGCGGAGAATGGATATCAAGCGTTGCGTTGGAAGTTACCATCATGGCACACCCGCAGGTGAAAGAAGCTTCTGTAATTGCCATACCTGATCCGGTATGGACTGAAAGACCTTTGGCTATTATCGTTTTGAAAGAGCCGGTTAAGGTATTGCCCATCGAAGTCATCAAAGCATTTCTAGCCCCTTCTTTTGCCAAATACCAGATTCCGGATGAGTTTGTTTTTGTAGAAAATATCCCGAAAACCAGTGTAGGTAAATTTGATAAAAAAGAAATGCGTCGGTTGTATGCTGAAGGCAAGCTATAAAATGGCTTTCTGATACAACTTTTTACTATCATTTTAGGGCTGTTTCCCTACTGACCCTTATCATAGCTTTTACCTGACCACCGTCATACAATTTCCCATAGTCTCCCGGTAAATTTGGCTTCCCGTAAACTAGATATTTCTATTAACGTAAATAAGTCAACATGGAAGCCGTTGCAGAACCTAAAGCCAAAGCCAGCAGTCAAAAAGCCAATCCTGAAAATGTCCAAATCATGGATGGTAATGAAGCTGCCGTGCATATTGCCTACAAAACCAGTGAAGTCTGTGCTATTTATCCTATCACGCCCTCCTCTACAATGGGAGAATGGGCTGATGAATGGAGTAGTGATGGCAAGACGAATATTTTTGGAGAAATTCCCAAGATTATTGAAATGCAAAGTGAAGCTGGCGCCGCTGGTGCTATTCACGGTGCATTACAGGGTGGGGCTATGGCTTCTACATTTACCTGTTCACAGGGTTTATTGTTGATGATCCCCAATATGTATAAAATTGCGGGCGAATTAACCCCCACCGTATTTCATATTGCAGCAAGGGCATTGGCTACCCACGCTTTATCCATTTTTGGTGACCATAGTGATGTAATGGCAGTAAGAGGAACCGGGTTTGCCATGTTATTTGGTAACAATCCCCAGGAAGCCCATGATATGGCTATGATTGCAACTGCAGCCACTTTCCGGTCAAGCATCCCATTCTTAAATATTTTCGATGGCTTCCGTACATCTCATGAACTGAATGATGTTTTGGTGATTCCTGATGAGATCATCAAAGAAATGATTAATAAGGAAGATGTGGCCCGCCATCGCCAACGTGCATTAAACCCCGAAAATCCATTTATTCGCGGTACCGCCCAAAACCCGGATGTGTATTTCCAAAGCAGGGAAGCCTGTAACCAATACCACTGGAATGTACCTGAGATAGTAGAGTCTACTATGGAAAAATTCAAACAACTTACCGGGCGCTCTTATAAACTGTTTGAATATTATGGACATCCCGAGGCTGAAAATATCATTATCATGATGGGTTCAGGTACCGGAGCTGTAAATGAAACAGTAGATTATCTGAACAATAAAGGAGAAAAAACAGGATGTCTCTATATCCATTTATACAGACCATTTTCTATTTCCCACTTCATCAAAACCTTACCAGAAACCGTTAAGCGTATTGCCGTTTTAGATCGTTGTAAAGAAACTGGCGCTATAGGTGAACCTTTATTCATGGATGTGATCAGTGCCTTACATGCAGAATGGAATCACCCAATGCCAAAAGTAATTGGCGGTAGATATGGATTGGCTTCCAAAGAATTTAATCCGGGAATGGTAATGGGTATTTTTGATGAACTCAAAAAAGAAAACCCTAAAAATGGCTTTACCATTGGTATTGAAGATGATGTTACACATACCAGCCTTAGCTATGATAAAACCTTTTCATTAGAAGATCAACACCTTTTCAGGGGTTTATTCTTTGGACTGGGTGCTGATGGTACGGTTAGTGCCAATAAAAATACCATCAAGATTATCGGGGATGTAACCGATAATCATGTACAGGGATATTTTGTATACGATTCTAAAAAATCAGGCTCACTTACTGTATCACACCTGCGCTTTAGCAAAAACGCTATCCGCTCTTCTTACCTGATTAATTCAGCAAATTTTATTGCCTGTCACCATTTTAACTATTTAGAGAAATATGATATTCTGAAAGATGCACAGCAGGGCGCCACTTTATTATTAAATGCCCCATATGCAACAGAAGAAGTTTGGAATAACCTTCCCAGAAAAATACAGGAAGAGATCATTCATAAGAAATTGAAACTATATGTGATCAATGCTTCCAAAGTAGCCAAAGAAACCGGAATGGGATCAAGAATCAATTCTATTTTACAAACCTGTTTCTTCGCCATCTCTAATGTGATCCCTAAAGAAGAAGCGATCTCTTATATTAAAAAAGCGATCCAGAAATCTTATGGAAGAAAAGGGGAAGCCGTAGTACAAAAGAACTTTGATGCGGTAGATAAAACACTGGAGAATTTATCTCTCCTTGACTATTCTAATTTCACTATCGGTAAAAAAGAAATCGAACCCGCTATTTCCGGTAATGCCCCTGAATTTGTTCAGCAGGTGTTGGCCAGAATTATTGCAGGGGAAGGAGATGAGTTGCCGGTTAGTATTTTCCCAGCAGATGGTACATATCCTTCTGCCACTACCCGTTACGAAAAAAGAAATATTGCTGAGCAGGTACCTGTTTGGGATCCTGCCCTTTGTTCACAATGTGGTAAATGTTTCTTTGTTTGTCCACACGCTGCTATTCGTCCAAAAGTATATAGCAATGACTTGCTGAAAGATGCTCCTGATTTCTTTAAACATACTGCTCCGGTTGGAAAAGAATTCTTTAAAGACCAGGAATCTTATACTTTACAGGTGGCAGTAGAAGATTGTACCGGATGTAATCTTTGTGTAGAAGTTTGCCCAATTGAAAGTAAAACCCAACCCGGTCATAAAGCAATCAATATGCAGGAAGTGCTTCCGTTGAAAGAAACAGAAAAACAAAACTGGGATTTCTTTATTGGCTTGCCTGATATCGACAGGACACGCGTAAACAGAACCACTGTAAAGGGCTCTCAATTATTAGAACCTTTGTTTGAATTCTCCGGCGCCTGCAGCGGTTGTGGAGAAACTCCTTATCTGAAACTATTAACACAATTGTTTGGTGATCGGATGATTGTGGCCAACGCCACAGGTTGTTCATCCATATTTGGTGGTAACCTGCCAACTACCCCATGGGCTAAAAATAGCGAAGGTCATGGACCGGCCTGGGCCAACTCTTTATTCGAAGATAATGCCGAATTTGGTTTGGGTATCAAGCTGGCAAGTGATATGAAACAAAAATATGCCGGCTCATTATTAAAAACAATGAGAGAAGAAGTAGGTACAGATTTGGCTGATGCTATCTTAAATAATGTAGAAGCAACAGAAGCAGAAGTAATTCAGCAAAGGAAAAATGTTAATGAACTGAAAACCAGATTAAAGACCCTGACGAATCCTGATGCAAATCTTTTGTCACAAGTGGCTGACTTCCTCGAACACAAATCAATGTGGATCATCGGAGGAGATGGTTGGGCGTATGATATTGGATTCAGCGGATTGGATCATGTACTCTCTACCGGGGAAAATGTAAATATCCTGGTATTGGATACGGAAGTGTATTCAAATACGGGCGGACAAAAATCAAAATCTTCACCAGTAGGTGCGAGTGCCAAGTTCTCAATTAAAGGAAAAACAACCGGTAAGAAAGACCTTGCCATGCAAGCCATTGCTCACGGCAATGCCTATGTTGCAGAAATTGCCATGGGGGCCAATGATGTACATGCTTTGAAAACAATCCTGGAGGCAGAATCTTACCCAGGCCCATCCATCATCATTGCGTATAGCCATTGCATTGCGCATGGTTACGATATGTGCCATGGTAATGATCAACAGGAATTAGCTGTGAAATCCGGTTACTGGCCTTTATTCAGATTCAACCCATTAAAAGAAAAAGGACAAAGGTTTGTGATTGATAGTAAGGATCCATCTATTCCATTAGATGATTTCTTATACAATGAAAACAGGTTTGCAACTATCAAGAATAATTTCCCGGAAAAAGGCATCGAGTTCTTAGCAATGGCTAATGATGGCATGCACCAACGCTGGGAAAGGATACAGGCTTTAAAAGCGCTATAGTTATATTTCGTTGAATCTTAGATTGTTAGCCATAAGGAACCTCATTCGAGGTTCCTTTTTTTTGCCAGTCACTTGCAAGTTTTATAAGTTATATATATTTTTCGTTTTCATAACCAAATCAAAACTGTATATGAAAAAAATCGGAAAAATATTTTTGTACCTGATACTTGCTATTATCATTCTTGTATTTGGCGGTGCTACTTATGTATCCATCTTTTTGCCCAATGTTGGTAAAGCAGAAAATATCACGATAGAGAAAACTGCTGCCAGGGTTGAAAGAGGCAGGTATTTGGCAACCAGCGTAATGGTTTGTGTGGATTGTCATTCGCAAAGAGACTGGACAAAATACGCAGGGCCATTGACACCCGGTACGGAAGGAAAAGGAGGAGAACGATTTGATCAGCGTTATGGGTTTCCAGGTGTTTTTTATTCTAAAAATATCACTCCTGAAGGTTTAAGTAACTGGACAGACGGCGAAATTTTCAGAACCATTACAACCGGTGTAGATAAAAACGGAAAACCCTTATTCCCGATCATGCCCTATCATTATTATGGGCAATTGGATAAAGAAGATATATATGCGATCATAGCTTATATCCGTACACTAAAACCCGTTGTCAACCCGGTGCCTGCAGCCAAACCAGATTTTCCATTTAATATAATAGAAAATACCATTCCCACTAAAGCCAGTATGCAAACAAGGCCACCAGAATCAGACTCACTGGCCTATGGTAAATACATAACAACAGCAGCTGCTTGTGTGGAATGCCATACCAAAGACAATAAGGGACAAATTATCAGCGGACTTGAGTTTAGCGGAGGCAGGGAGTTTTTAATGCCGGCCGGCGTGATCCGGTCCTCTAATATCACACCCCATGAAGATGGACTTAAAAACTGGACAGCAGAACAATTTGTTAAACGATTCAAACTTTACCAGGACAGCGCTTTTGTTTCTCCAGTATTAGGCAAAAAAGACTTCAATACCCTGATGCCCTGGATGATGTATTCAAAAATGGAAGAAAAAGATTTACGGGCAATTTTTACTTATTTGAAATCACTGAAACCTATAGCCAATAAAGTAGAAAAATTTTCACCTATCAATTAAATGCTGAGATAGGAGATAAAAGCAATATTGTAATTTTGTCGGCGATTTCTTAAGAAGGATCACTGGATTGCTTTGCAAGCCCTAGTTTCAGGAATGTTTTAAATACAGGCATTAAGACCAGTAACAGCCCTAAAAAAACGAAAATACCTGATATGGAAAATACCTGAAAATAAGGATACAGCCTGGCCATCATTTCAGTGAAACTATTCTTTTCATGAACAGCAATTATTTTACAGATCCCCATTCCTACCAGACTTAACCAGAATATCAATAAAGAAATATTGAGAAATATAAAACTTCGGTTAAAATAAGGTGTAAACAATTTGCCATCACCTATCATTTCTTCAGCAATTAATACGAGTGAGGAAAGTAACAATAAGGTATTGATACCTATCGTGGTTCCCATGGCATGAGCAACGGTAATATGTGTACCATGGGTATAAAAATTAATAGCCGGTACAGAAATAGAAATAGATAAGATCAGGTTTAGCAATATCCAGGCTTCTGCATAGGTTACAATACGAAAGGATAGAAAATGTTTATGTGGATTGGTTTTGAAATAGGTTTTTCTGAACGAATAAATAATATTGGCCAGTATCAGCAATTCAGTCATGCTGATCGTATAAGAAATGGTTCTTACCAGTTCAGAGGAGGGGACAATATAAGTATGGTGCCCCCAATTAAACAAAAGATTGGTTAACCCTAAAAAATAAAAAAAGAAAGCTTTTTTGGATCGATTGATACCCTTATCACCGGTAATTTTTTCCATCACAAACATCGCAGAGCCATATACCAGCATATTCCAAGACCCCACCATCGAGCCCATGGCTTTCCACTGTACGGTAATATCCCGGATGATATTATTATTAAAATGAGGCAAGAGCCATAACTGTGCTTCGCAAATGGTAATCAGAAAGAATAATAATCCGGTTGACCAGCTCCATATATACACGGGAACTTCTTTGAATGAAGGTCTTACCGTTACAAAGAAATTGATCATAAATAAGATCCAGGCAACAATGATCAATACAACAATATAAGGTGGGAACTCAAGATATTCCCGTCCCCCAAACCTGCCCATAAAAAAGCCGGTTACCACCCATATTAGAATAATCAGTTGGATAAGTATATGCAGTTTAGCTAAAAGGGTAGAATATAATTTTCGCCCGCTAACATAGGGAATATAATAGTAAACTGCCCCTGCGGCTGCACAAAAGATCCAGTTAATAACGAGGTAAACATGCAAGGGCCTGATTTTCTGGAATGATAATGCTTCTTTTAAAAACCCGGGGAGAACATATTGAAGCCCACCCAAAGCACCAAATAATAGCCCAATGAAAAGAGAACTGATAGCCATAATAAAGAACCAGGTACCCGGAATACTTTTACTGATCTTCATTTTCCATCTGTTTTATAAGTAAAAGCATTGGCATCCACATATTTCAGATAATCGATCAGCGCATTTACCTGTTTAGGGGATAAATGAAAATTGGGCATTCTTATGGCCCCATTCTCCAATAATATCCTGGCATACAACTCACCTCTGTTTTTATCTGAAATTACAGTAGTCAATTCAGGACCCAGATACCCTCCCAGACCAAAAAGCTGGTGGCAGGACTGGCAATTATATTCCTGGTAAATTTGCTTACCCAGTTCCTGGTGAGAACTCATAATACTTGCCCTGTCAGTTCCACGGGTGTACACCCAACTACTGTAGGTAATATAGGTGATGAATAAGATGGCAAAAATTAACAGCTTTTGCATACTAGGCAAAAGTAAGGTCTACTAAATCAGGGGACAAAAGCAGGTGACTGATTCTGGTCAGTTTTTAGCTAAAATTCATTTATTATATAGTATGTAAAATTTGTAAAATCAGTTCAAAACTTGAAAACAGGGATATTTTTTATATGGATTGACAGAAAGCTTTTGGATCTTACAGCTTCTGTAAATGGGATGTTTTTGGGAACTAGTAAAAAATCAGCTAACCTAAAGTAAGATTATCTACGAGGGCGGATATCAAATCCGGGTTGCGTATCTTTAGGAATATAATTATCAGGATGTACGAACTGTTCTTTAGTAAACTAAATGAAAAAATTGCCTTTTCGCCAGAAGAGCAAGAAATTGTCAAAGGGTATTTAACTCCTAAAAAACTTCGTAAAAAGCAATACCTGCTGCAGGAAGGGGATATTTGTAAATCGATTGCATTTGTTGAAAAAGGTGCTTTAAGAGAATATACGGTTGGTGACAAGGGAACAGAACATATTCTGCAATTTGCTTTAGAAGGATGGGTAATTTCGGATTTGCATAGCTTTATGACAGGCGAACCGGCCGCTTATCATATTGATGCTTTAGAAGATTCAGAACTGGTACTTATTACCAAGTCAGCCCACGAAGAAATATTAAAACGAGTACCTAAATATGAAACCTTTTCACGTTTGCTGATAACCGGCGCCTACCTTGCCATGCAGAAAAGAGTTACCTCTATCATCAGCAACTCTCTGGAAGAACGCTACTTGTATTTTATCAATTTATACCCCGATATTGCCCAAAGAGTACCACAGCATATGATCGCCTCCTATATGGGTCTTTCTCCTGAAACGCTAAGCCGTGTAAGAAAAAAAATAGCGGCAGCTAAATAAATTATTTATCATACCAAATTGAAAAGCATTGATTTTTATCAATGCTTTTTCTTGTCCATACTCATTGTGGCAGGGTACTGTATCAGACTAAGTTTGCATTAGTAAAAAGACAGGAAATGAGAACAAGGCAAACGATAGCATTAATAGGAGCAACCGGAAGCATGGGAAGGGCTGTTGCAAAATCGCTCTCGAAAGGAAATTACCGATTACTTCTTTCTGCCCGAAATTTTACGAAAGCAAAGGAACTCGCAATAGAAATACTAAGGGAAAATCCGAATGCAGATATTGAAACGGTAGAATGCCAGGCTAATGCAAGTTGGGAAGCTGATATCATTATTCTGGCCGTTCCATTTAGTGAGGAAAAGGAAATCGCTATAAAAATTAAAGACTATGCTAATCAAAAAATTGTTATCAGCCTATCTAATCCAACAAATGAGAACTATAGTGCATTGCTAACTCATGCAGAATCAAGTGCCGCGGAGGAACTTCAAAGAAACCTCCCCAATTCGAAAGTTGTGAAAGCATTTAATACTTGTTTTTCAGAGATGTTCGATTCTCCCATAATTGATAGAAAAAGAATGGATGCGTTTATAGCCGGAAATGAAAATGATGCTTTGGATACAGTTACAGATATAGTTAAATCAGCAGGTTTTAATCCTATTGTAATAGGTGATTTGTCGGTAAGCAGAACACTCGAAAATATGCAATTACTGCTAATTCGTTTATCCATAAAGCATCAATACAATGGTAGAACAGGATGGAAAATATTACACGAATAATAAATTAATAAACTAAAAAATTAAAAAATGAAAAAGTTGATCATGTTACTTATCGTAACCGTTATGGGCACCAGCCTGTTTGCACAGGTAAAACCAGAAGATATAAAAGCTGAGTTGAAAAAGTACAAATCAGGAGCTGCTTTGGTAGATAAATACCTCAATAAGTTTGATACCCTTGATTTTACGGTATTTACAGGACAGCAATGGGCAAGACTGCATGAAAGCCATGCTAAAGATATTATTGTTTACTGGCCCGACGGACATTTCACAACTGGAATAGAGAAACATATTGAAGACCTGAAATTTATGTTCAGTTATGCACCAGACACTGAGATTCATGAACATTCGGTGAAATTTGGCTCAGGCGAATGGACAAGTGTGATTGGTGTAATGACAGGCACATTTACCAAACCGATGGCTATTGGTGATGGGAAATATATACAGCCTACCGGAAAAAAATTCTCTATCACTATGTGTACCGTTGGACATTGGGTAAACGGCGTAATGGATAAAGAATATTTATTCTGGGATAACCAGACATATATGAATCAAATAGGACTTGGTAAATAATTCACTACTATATAAATCAAAAAACATGAAAAAATCCTTATCTATCTTAGCATTCCTTGTATTGAGTATCTCCGTAATGGCCCAAACAAAATGGTCGGTAGATCCGGCACATTCATCCATTAATTTCTCTATTAAACATTTGGGTATCTCATTTGTGAATGGAAATTTTAAGAAATTCGATGGGGCATACACTTCAGCCAAAACTGATTTAAGTGATATTGCGATCAACTTTAGTGCTGAAACATCCAGTATCAATACCGGGGTAGAACCGAGAGATACACACTTAAAAACGGATGAATTTTTTAATGCAGAAAAATACCCTGCTATCAAATTTGAAAGCAGTTCTTTCAAAAAGGTTAGCGGAGATGAGTATATTCTGAAAGGCAAGCTGACCATTAGAGATGTTACCAAAGAAGTTTCTTTTAAAGTAATATATGGTGGGGTTACAAAAGACCCATGGGGAAACACAAAATCTGGTTTTACAGCAACAACCCTAATTAATCGCTTTGATTATAATGTCAATTACGATAAAACAGGACAGGGTGTTGCCAAAGATGTTCAAATAACACTGAACCTCGAGTTTATCCAGGCAAAATAAAAACGATTTGATCAAAATAAAATTACCGGGACTATATTTTGTAATTTTAGTGTAAGCATTGAAGATGAAGCGAAATAAATTCATACAACTTATTACCGGAGCAACTATCATGAGCAGCATACAATCACTAAGCAGTTTTAAGAGTTTTACTGACGGTCTTGCGGAACAGGAGCATCTTATGCCTGTATTGTTTATCGGTCATGGTTCACCCATGAACGGAATAGAAGATACAGAATTCAGCAGGGGCTGGACTAAAATGGCAAGCCAGATTCCTGTTCCACAAGCCGTTTTAGTGATTTCTGCTCACTGGTATACCAAGGGAACACAGATCACAGCTATGGAAAACCCACCAACCATTCACGATTTTGGCGGGTTTCCAAAAGAATTATTCGCTGTTCAATATCCTGCTCCGGGTAGCCCGGTTTTGGCAAAAGAAACTGCCGGATTAATACATTCTACGGAAGTGGGTTTATCGCATGAATGGGGGTTGGATCATGGAACCTGGACGGTGGTAAGACATATGTACCCCAAAGCCAATATTCCTGTTTTGCAATTAAGTATTGATTATAGCAAAGAGGCCAGATACCATTATGATTTAGCCAAAGAGATTTATTCGCTCAGAAAAAAAGGGGTATTGATTATTGGCAGTGGTAATATGGTGCACAATTTGAGAATGGTAGCCTGGGATAAACTGGATAAACCAGAATATGGATATGACTGGGCCATTCAAATGAACCAAACATTCAAAGAATTGATCAGTGCTGGCAGTCACGACCGCCTTATTCAATACCAGGGATTGGGAAAAGAAGCGTTACTGGCAATCCCTACTCCCGACCACTATCTGCCCTTGCTTTATACATTAGCCCTGCAAGGAAAAAACGATCCTGTATCTTTTTTTAACGATAAAGCAGTGGGTGGTTCTTTAACAATGACCTCAGTTCGGGTTGGATAAACCAGGATAAGTAAGCATCAGCGAACTTACTCAGCAATGGATTTTTTATCCTTGTAGAATAATAACAGTCCAATAGCACCAGATGTAACGCATACATCCGCAAAATTGAAAATGCCTGTCCGGAGATTGAGGATACCGATATTCATAAAATCCGTAACATGGCGGTCAAATACAATCCTGTCAATCACATTGCCTAATCCCCCGGCTATGATGAGTGAGAAAGAGAATAATTTTAGCAACCCCATTTCTTTTGAATTCAATAATACATATCCCCCAAGAAATACCAGAAAACCAAGAGGCAAAATACTTAATAGCCAAAAACTGGCTGTCTTAGAAAGCCCATCCCCCATACTCATGGCAGCGCCGGTATTTTCTGCATAATCGAGACGAAAAGTATTATGAAAATAGGAGATAGGAGGCTTGCTCATTAAATGTTCTCTGGCAAGATCCTTGGTTACCCTGTCACAGCCAATAAGAATGGATGCTGTGATACAGAAAAAGATTATTTTTTGCCAGGGCTTCATGGATCTAAAAGTACGAAGGATTTTGGTAAGCAAAAAAGCAGTTTACAAAATCAATTAGCTCCGATTGAATCATACACAATCACTTTTTTCCAAAGATGTTGACAGGTATCGATAAAATGCAAATGAATAGGATCTGTCTGGTAAGCATCCTGTTCTTCTTTACCCGGAAAAATAGCCAACCAGGAGAAAGCATACGACACTTCAATTACATCCCGGTTAGTAGTTGCCGGAACCCCAATATGAAATTGCTGAATAGAGGGCACTTTAGCCAAAGCCTTCAACCCCGCCAATAACGCAGCATGATCTTCCTTACTTTCCGGATTTTCCAGCCAGAAATATACATGATGAATAAATAAATCCTGAGATAGCATAAGCTATGTTATAAGGTTTGTGTAATTGTGTTTCTACCTAAAAATAGGTATTAAATATACTGAATTTCTCCCTTGCGAACCCCAGTCCTTTTTACAAACCCTGCCTACCTTCCAATTCTTACTGCTTACTTGTTAATTATCAATTGCCCTCCCTGTAAATCATGTAACCATTACCTTCTTTTACATAACTTTTATCGCCCTTAAAATCTGAATTTTGCCTATGGCATTCCCTAAAGCCAAAACATCATGAAAGCAAAAGAAGTGGGTATTTATATGGATCATGCAAGCGCTCATATTATGGAGCTTACTATTGATCCCATAGCCATTACCTCAGTTAAGTCAGATTTTACGCATACGGTGAAAGAAGAAACCATTACCAAAAGCGAAATCCTGATGCATCATAAAGAGCAACACGAAGAGTCTGACTACTATAAAAAACTGGCAGAGTTAATTCGTCATTATGAACATGTCCTTCTTTTTGGCCCAACGCAGGCAAAAATGGAATTATACAATTTGCTCAACGCAGATCATCGGTTTGAGTCTATACATATAGAAGTAAGGGACAGCGATAAATTAACTGAAAACCAGCAAACCGCTTTTGTGATAAAGTATTTTTCAAAAATGTAGTCTATTTAAAATGGGAAACTATGCTGAACCCTTAGTTATCAGATTCTTGAATCTCATTTTTTGGATTATCTTTTTTCAAAAATAATATCCTTGATTGCATAATAGTTGCTGTTGCCTGTATAATACCCATGATAATAAAAAGGGCATTGAATGAAATATAATAAGTAATCAATCCCCCAATAGCAATGGCAATCCCGGAGAAAAAATGAGCCTGTCCTCCGGCAATACCCCATAACTGTGTATCCCCCGGGTCATCCATATTTTTGGCAAAAATAGAATCCCAAGTCGGAGTACTTAATGATTCAGCAATCGCCAGTCCAATCTGAACAATAAATAATTCAGTACTGTTATGTACAAAAATATAAGAGAAAGTAAATAGCGTATTGAGCAAATAGCCAAAAACCATTACTTCTTCTTTATACTTTGATCTGTTAATGAGTTTACCGGTTAGAAAGTATAAAAGCCCCAATGAAACAGAATAGATCGACCAGGCCCAGGTTACATCCAGTATATCACCTCCTATTTTTTCTGTAAACACAGCAAATAAGGGCCCAAATAAACCTTCTCCAAAAAACCATAATCCAGAGGCAATCAGTAATATCCTATTGATTTTTGAAAAATTCATATGCAATCGTTTATTTCCTTTCTGTTGACTATGAATAAAACGACAATATAGGTATTTAATTTTTCTCGGATTTAATAGGTTCCTACACCTGACCGATACCAGCATTTTTTATTGTGAGTGCGAGAGATTCCATTACATAGACTAAGCTTTGAGCTGAGTGATATAAATAGCAGGATTTTAGTAAATCGATTTGCGTAGTATATAAAATACAGGAATGTAACTTAGCATTGTATTCATTCGTTTTTTGAAAATAAATTCTCCTTAGTTCTGTCCAGTCTTTCCATTCCCCAAAAAATCGATTTATATTAGAGACCTATTCTATCATCAAAACACATCAAATGCTGTCCAGAATTTTATCTCTCTGTATCATTTTTATTTTGCCATATAGTTTGCTGGCCCAAAAAAAGAAACCCGCACCCGCACCTGTACCAGTGATAGTGCCCGTTATCAATGATACCAGTTATTATAAACCTGTATTCTGGCGTAACCTGGGGCCTTCCCGGGGCGGAAGATCGGTGGCTGCCTGTGGCGTTGCGGCTAACCAGATGGTCTATTATATGGGATCTACCGGGGGAGGTGTATGGAAAACAGAAGATGCCGGACAAACCTGGAAAAATATTTCAGATGGTTATTTTGCCACAGGCTCAGTAGGTGCAGTGGCTGTGGCTGATGCTGATCCCAATATTGTGTATGTAGGTATGGGCGAACATGCACCCAGGGGTGTTATGTCAAGCTATGGAGATGGCGTATATAAATCTACTGATGCCGGAAAAACCTGGAAACACATGGGTCTGGATCTGACCCGTCAGATTGCCACCATTCGCATCGATCCCAAAAATCCTGATATTGTATATGTAGCTGCACAAGGGGCTATTCACGGCCCTTCTGTAGATAGGGGTATTTATAAATCGGCAGATGGTGGGAAAAACTGGAACAAAGTTTTATTTGTAGACGAGAACACCGGTTGTGCTGACCTGAGTATGGACCTTACCAATCCGCGTATTTTATATGCGTCTATGTGGGATTATCGGAGACTACCCTGGGAAATGCATAGTGGTGGTAAAGGAAGCGGTTTATATAAATCAGAAGATGCTGGCGAAACCTGGCAAAAAATACAGGAAGGTTTACCAAAAGAATTGGGTAAGATGAGTATTGCAGTTTCTCCCGCCAATCCCAATAAAGTATTTGCATTAATAGAAAGCGATTCTCAGAAAGAGCAAGGCGGACTATTTGTTTCTGAAGACGGGGCAAAGCATTGGACAAGAATTAGCAAAGATCACCGACTGGTACAACGTGCATGGTATTATATCAAAGTAATTGCCGATACAAAAAATGAGGATAT